>Ga0157387_10798_pt1 | contig 17514 bp, 17 predicted proteins | sample T8_LowC_AmetaT_FD_116788 | JGI IMG/M metagenome (GOLD analysis project Ga0157387, IMG submission 116788) | Metatranscriptome of Roseovarius nubinhibens ISM and Alexandrium tamarense co-culture from University of Georgia, USA - T8_LowC_A metaT... ... | reverse complement strand
GGTGGCCGCCGCGCTGCGCGCGGCTCGGACCTGCGATACAACCTGCGGGTCACGCTGGAAGAGGCGTTCTCGGGCCTGCAAAAGACCATCAACGTGCCCACCGCGGTTGCCTGTTCGTCCTGCGAGGGCACCGGTGCCGAAGGCGGGGTCGAGCCGACCACCTGTCCGACCTGTTCGGGCATGGGCAAGGTGCGCGCACAGCAGGGCTTCTTTACCGTCGAGCGGACCTGTCCGACCTGTTCGGGTCTGGGTCAGATCATCAAGAACCCCTGCAAATCCTGCCGCGGTCAGGGTCGGGTCGAAAAGGACCGTGCGCTGAGCGTCAATATCCCCGCCGGGGTCGAAACCGGCACCCGCATTCGCCTGGCCGGTGAAGGCGAGGCCGGGATGCGCGGTGGCCCGCCGGGCGATCTCTATATCTTTGTCGAGGTCGCCAAGCACGAGCTGTTCGAACGCGACGGCGTGAACCTCTATTGCCGGGTGCCGGTCAGCATGGCTAAGGCGGCGCTGGGTGGCGCCATCGAGGTGCCGACCATCGACGGCGGCCGGGGCCGGGTGCAGGTGCCCGCCGGCAGCCAGTCAGGCCGGCAGATGCGCCTGCGCAGCAAGGGCATGCCAGCCCTGCGCGGTGGCGGCATCGGTGACATGTTCATCGAACTGGCGGTGGAAACTCCGGTCAACCTGACCAGCAAGCAGAAAGATCTGCTGCGCGAGTTCGACGAGCTGAGCGAGGACAACAATCCCGAGACCAAGAGCTTCTTTTCCTCGGTCAAGTCGTTCTGGGACGGGATGAAGGGTTAGGGGGCGCTGCTCCCGTCGCCAGACGGCGACTACCCCGGAGTTTTTTCGGCGAAATGAAAACAAGGGCGGGTGCCGAGGGGTATCCGCCCTTTTCGTAAAGATTCCCTCTTGATTGTCGTCACGTCACCTGAGATTGTTCGCGCCAACCGTTGGGGTGCCCTGTGTGGGGCTGAGAGGCGCGGGTGCGTCAACCCATCGAACCTGATCCGGGCAATACCGGCGTAGGGAACGGTCTATCGCTATCGGACGTTTTCCATGCCCTCGTTGCCCCTGAACCGGAGTGACGGACATGGTTCCGATTGCCTTGACGATTGCAGGATCCGACAGCGGCGGCGGCGCGGGCATTCAGGCCGATCTGAAGGCGATGTCGGCGCTGGGCATCTATGGTGCCTCGGTGATCACGGCGGTGACCGCACAGAACACATGCGCAGTGACGGCGGTGCATGAGATTCCCACCGAAATCATTCGGGCGCAGATCGAGGCGGTTCTGGACGATCTCGACGTGCGCGCGATCAAGATCGGCATGCTGGCAACGCCCGAGATCATCGGGGCAGTCGCCGACGCCATTGCCGGGTTTGACGGGCCTGTGGTGCTCGATCCGGTGATGGTGGCGAAATCGGGCGATGCGCTGCTGGCGGCAGAGGCGGTGGCCAGCCTGAAAGAGCGGCTGCTGCCCCGTGCGACACTGCTGACACCAAACCTGCCCGAGGCGGCGCGCCTGCTGTCGTTGCGCGATGCGGCCGACCAGGATGAAATGGTCAGCCAGGCGCGCGCCTTGATCGCGCTGGGGGCCGAGGCCGTGCTGATGAAGGGTGGGCATGCCAAGGGCGCGATTTGTCATGATCTGCTGGTGGGGCGGGCCGGGGTGCTGGCAGAGTTCTCGGCTCCGCGCCGCATGACAAAGAACACCCATGGTACAGGTTGCACGCTCAGCTCTGCCATTGCCGCCGGGCTGGCCAAGGGCCGGACGCTGAAAGCCGCGGTGCGGGATGCGCATACCTATCTGCAAGGCGCGATCGTGGCGGCGGATCGCTTGGGTGTGGGGAAGGGTCACGGACCGGTTCATCACTTTCACAGGGTCTGGTCGGCATGACGCTGTGGTCGGTCATCGGGGCCGGTGTGGCCGGATTGACCGTCGCGACCGAGATGGTCGCGCGCGGTGCCAGAGTGCAGGTGTTCGATCCGGGTGGCCCACCGGGCCCGCATGGCTGCAGCTGGTGGGCGGGCGGCATGCTGGCGCCATGGTGCGAGTACGAGAATGCCGAGGAACCGGTCTTGCGCCTGGGCCAGCAAGCCATCGGCTGGTGGGAGCAACATACCACCGTCACGCGTCGCGGCACACTTGTGGTGGCCAATCCGCGCGATCTGCCCGATCTGCGCCGGTTCGGTCGCCGGACAGAAGGGTTTCGCGAAATCAATCAGACGGAAATCCTTGGCTTAGAGTCTGATCTCGGTGCGTTCTCCAAAGGGCTTCATTTCCCGGACGAGGCGCATCTGGATCCCCGCCGCGCACTCTCTGATCTTTATCGCGGTTTGCTCGACAAGGATGTGGATTTCCACCGAAAACCCGCCCCCGCCGGGTTGGAAAATGCCATCGATTGCCGCGGGCTGCATGCGCGCGAGGTGCTGCACGACCTGCGCGGCGTCAAAGGGGAGATGCTGGTCATTCGCGCCCCGGATGTGGCTCTGACACGCCCGGTCCGATTGCTTCATCCCCGCATGCCGCTTTATGTCGTGCCCCGCGCTGACCATGTCTACATGCTCGGCGCAACTATGATCGAGAGTGAGGACAGCGGCCGCATCACAGCGCGCTCCATGCTGGAGCTGCTCAGCGCCGCCTATGCCCTGAACCCCGCCTTTGGCGAGGCCGAGGTGCTGGAGATCGGCGTCGATCTGCGCCCGGCCTTTCCCGACAACCTGCCGCGCATCCGGCGGTTGGGGCGGACCATTTATGCCAATGGCCTTTATCGCCACGGCTACCTGCTGGCGCCCGCGCTGGCGCAAGGGGTGGCCGACCTGGCGCTCAATAACACGCATACGGAGTTGGTCGATGAAGATCGTGCTTAACGGCGAGCCACGCGAGGTCGAGGCCGAAACCCTGGCCGCACTGCTGGCGGAATGCGGCCTGTCAGGCCGCGTTGCTACTGCGGTGAACGAAAGCTTTGTGCCCTCGTCCCTGCGCGGGGCGCATCGGCTGAACGATGGCGATCGGGTCGAGGTGCTCGCGCCCATGCAAGGGGGCTGAAACATGCGCGCCTTTTACGGAACCGAATTGCCGAACCCGCTGATGCTGGGCACCGCGCAATATCCCAGCCCCGCGATCCTGGAACAGGCGTTTCGCGCTAGCGGGGCCGGGGTAGCCACCGTATCGCTGCGGCGCGAATCCGGGGCTGGACAGACCTTTTGGTCGATGATCCGCGATCTGGGTGTGCTGATCCTGCCCAATACCGCTGGTTGCCACACGGTGAAAGAGGCGGTGACCACCGCCCATATGGCGCGCGAGGTCTTTGGCACGCCCTGGATCAAGCTGGAACTGATCGGCCATACCGACAGCCTGCAACCGGATGTCTTCGGCTTGATCGAGGCTGCGCGCATTCTGACCGAAGACGGGTTTCAGGTGTTTCCCTATACGACTGACGACCTGATCGTCGGCGAACGGCTGCTGGCGGCGGGGTGCGAGGTGCTGATGCCCTGGGGCGCGCCCATCGGCTCGGGCCGGGGGCTGAACAACGAATATGCGCTGCGCGCCATGCGGGCCGAGTTCCCGGACACGCCTCTCGTGGTCGATGCGGGCATCGGCCTTCCCAGCCATGCCGCCCGTGCCTTGGAACTTGGCTATGACGCGGTTCTGCTCAACACCGCCGTGGCCCGTGCGGGCGACCCGGTGGAGATGGCGCGCGCCATGGCACTGGCCATTCAGGCCGGGCAACTGGCGCATCGCGCCGACCCGATCGAGGCACGCGATATGGCCAGCGCCTCAACCCCTGTGATCGGAAAGGCATTCCTGTCATGACGCTCGACCGGTTTTATCCGATCTTCGACCATACCGACTGGCTGCGCCGGATGCTGCCGCTTGGGGTCAAGCTGGTGCAGCTCAGGATCAAGGACCAGTCCGACCCGGTGATCCGCGCCGAGATTGACACCGCGCGCGACCTCTGCCGCGCGCATGGCGCGGTGCTGGTCATCAACGACTATTGGCAGGCCGCCATCGACGCGGGCTGCGACTGGCTGCATCTGGGGCAAGAAGATCTGGATCAGGCCGATCTGCCCGCGATCCGCAAGGCGGGTCTGCGGCTGGGTGTCTCTACCCATGACGATGACGAGTTGGAGCGGGTTCTGGGCATGGACCCGGACTATGTCGCGCTGGGCCCGGTCTATCCGACCATCCTGAAACAGATGAAATGGCACCAACAGGGCCTGCCGCGCGTGACGGAATGGAAGGCGCGCGTGGGTTCCATCCCGCTGGTCGGTATCGGCGGCATGAGCGTCGAGCGTGCGCCGGGCGTGCTGGGTGCCGGGGCCGATATCGTCTCGGTCGTCACCGACATCACCTTGAATGCCGACCCCGAGGCACGGGTGCACCAATGGATCGAGGTCACGAGATGAGCCGCTATGCCCGCCAGATGATCCTGCCGCAGGCCGGGGGTGAGGGGCAGGCACGATTGGCTGGTGCCCGCGTGTTGGTGGTCGGGGCCGGGGGCCTCGCGGCCTCGGCGCTACCGCTGCTTGCCGGGGCAGGGGTCGGGCAGATCGACATTTTCGATGGTGACCACATCGAGCTGTCGAACCTGCACCGGCAGACGCTGTTTGCCGAGGGCGATGTTGGGCGGGCCAAGGCCGAGGTCGCTGCCGAACGCTGTGGCGCGCTCAATTCCGGGATTGTCCTGACCGGTACAAAACGGTCGATCACCCCGGAAAACGTGATCTTGGCCTGCCGGGACACCGATCTGGTGCTGGATTGTGCCGATAGCTATGCCGCAAGCTATCTGCTCAGCGATACCTGTCAGGCGTTGGGCAAACCGCTGATCAGCGCTTCGGTTCTGGGGCTGGGCGGATACGTCGGCGGCTTTTGTGGCGGCGCACCCAGTCTGCGCGCGGTGTTCCCCGACGCACCGGACAGCGCAGCAAGCTGCGCGACCGCTGGCGTGCTGGGGCCGGTAGTCTCCATATTAGGCTCTATACAGGCGCAAATGGCGCTTTCGGCGTTGCTTGAATTGGCGCCTTCACCGCTTGGGCAGATGGTGCAGATCGACGCGCTATCCTGGCGCAACAGCACGTTCCGCTTTGACGGCGCGCCGGAACCGGCAACTGCCTTCCGCTTTGTCGCGCCCTCGGACCTGAGCGCCGATGACCTGATCGTCGAACTGCGGACCGAAGGTGAGGCGCCCCAACCCGCGCACCCATCCGCCCGCCGAATGACGGTATCCGAGATCGAAATATCAGACACTAACAAAGAAAAACGGCTGGCTCTCTGTTGTGCCACCGGCCTCAGGGCCTGGCGCTCTGCGGAACAGTTGCAACCGATTTGGCCGGGCGAGATCGTTCTCGTTGCGGCCGCCACATCATGAAAGGAAACGCGACATGAAACACCTGGTAACCGCATTGGCGCTGCTGGCCGCCACGCCCGCCCTGGCGCAGGACAAGATGACCCTGCTGCTCGATTGGTTCATCAACCCTGACCACGGCCCGATCATCGTGGCGCAGGAAAAGGGATACTTCGCCGAACGCGGGCTGGAGGTCGAGATCGTGGCCCCCGCCGACCCCTCGGCCCCGCCGCGTCTGGTCGCTGCCGGTCAGGCCGATCTGGCGGTCAGCTATCAGCCGCAACTGCACCTGCAAATCCACGAGGGGCTGCCCCTGAAACGTGTCGGCACGCTGGTCGCCACCCCCCTCAACTGCCTGCTGGTACTGGACAACGGCCCGATCAAATCGCCCGCCGACCTCAAGGGCAAGAAGATCGGCTTCTCTGTTGCAGGCGTCGAAGAGGCGATCCTGACCACGGTTCTGGGTAAATACGATGTCGCGCTCAGCGATGTCGAGATGATCAACGTGAACTTCTCGCTCTCGCCCGCGCTGATGAGCGGACAGGTCGATGCGGTGATCGGCGCCTATCGCAATTTCGAGTTGAATCAGATGGATATCGAGGGCGAGCCGGGTCGCTGTTTCTATATCGAGGAAGAAGGCGTGCCGTCTTATGACGAGCTGATCTATGTCGCCAACCCCGACCGGATGGATGCCGGCAAGATCGCGCGCTTCCTTGAGGCCACCGAAAAGGCGACGCAGTTCATCGTCAACAACCCGCAAGCAAGCTGGGAAATCTTCTCGGCGACTTCGCCCGAATTGCAGGACGAACTGAACAAGCGCGCCTGGGCCGATACGCTGCCGCGCTTTGCGCTGCGTCCTGCTGGGTTCGACGCGGGCCGCTATGCCCGGTTCGAGACGTTTCTGAAGGACAGCGGGATGATCGACAGCGTGAACTCAGTCTCGGCCATCACCATCGACGTGACCGCCGAATGAGCGCGCCCGATTATGGCCGCGCATTCGGTCTGATGCGCGCGGCGGCGGGCCAGCCGTGGCGGGATTATACCCGCCACGCCTTTGTCGAGGGGATGAAGGATGGCAGCCTGGCGCGCGATGCATTTGTGCACTATCTGCGGCAGGATTACGTGTTCCTGATCCACTTTGCCCGCGCCTGGGCGCTGGCCGTGGTCAAGGGCGAAACCCATGCCGAGATGCTGGCCGCCGTTGGCACTGTCAACACGCTGGTGGTCGAGGAAATGCAGCTGCATGTCGGTGTGTGCGAGGCGGCCGGGATCTCGAAGGACGCGCTGTTCGCCACGCCCGAGCGACCCGAAAACCTCGCCTATACCCGCTTCGTGCTCGAGGCCGGGTATAGCGGCGATCTGGCCGATCTGCTGGCGGCGCTGGCGCCCTGTGTCATGGGCTATGGCGAGATCGGCGCGCGGCTGGCGACAGAGGCCACCAGCGAGGCCTACAAGGACTGGATCGACACCTATGCAGGGCCCGAGTATCAAGCCGCGTGCAAGGCGGTGGGCGAGTTGATGGATCAGGCTCTGACAAGGCGTATCGGCGCGGATTTCGAAGCCTCTCCACGATGGGAGCGCCTGTGCCGGACCTTTCGCACCGCGACCGAGCTAGAGGTCGGTTTCTGGCAGATGGGGTTGACCCCGTGACTCCGGCCCCCGCGATCACCGTTGCCGGCAGCGCCAGCATCGACGGCGCGCGCCTGTTTGCGCCGCTGACCCTGACATTGGAGGCGGCGCAATGGACCTGCCTGCTGGGGGGGTCGGGCGTTGGAAAGTCGACGGTGCTGCGGCTGATTGCGGGGCTGGAAACCGGGGCAGAGTTCAGCGGTGCCATTACCGCATCGGACGATGCGCCGGTGTTGAAACGGGTGGCCTATATGGCGCAGGACGACCTCTTGTTGCCCTGGGCCACGGTGGCGCAGAACGTGGGCTTGGGCGCGCGGTTGCGGGGCGAACAGGTGGACCGGGCCCGGCTGGACGACCTGCTGCGCCGGGTGCGGCTGACCGCTCACGCCGCCAAGCGTCCGGCAGAGCTGTCCGGTGGCCAACGCCAGCGGGTGGCGCTTGCGCGTACCTTGATGGAGGACAAGCCCGTTGTGCTGCTGGACGAGCCTTTCTCGGCGCTCGATGCCCGCACGCGTGCGGATATGCAGGAGCTGGCCGCCGAGCTATTGGCCGGGCGAACCGTGCTGCTGGTGACGCACGACCCGGCCGAGGCCGCACGGCTGGGCCATTCGATCCAGGTGATGACCGCCGCAGGGCTGACGCCGGTGGCGCCGCCGACGGCACAGATACCGCGCGCGGTGGATGACGCGGCGACGCTGGAATGTCAGGCCGCGCTGCTCAGGATGCTGCGGGAGGGTGTGCAATGACACGCTGGCTCCCCGCTGTTGCGGCAACCCTTTTTGCGCTGGCAATCTGGCAGGCGGTGGTCAGCCTGACCGACCTGCCGCGCTTCATCCTGCCGGGGCCGGTGCTGGTGGCCGAAACCTGGTGGCAGAGCCGCTGGCTGATCGCCGAACATACGGCGGTGACCGCGCTCGAGGTTCTGATCGGTCTCGCCTGTGGCGCGGTGCTGGGTGTGGCGACGGCGTTGCAGCTGGCCAGTTCGCGGATCGCGCGGGTTCTGGTGCAGCCGATGCTGGTCTTTACCCAGGCGCTGCCGGTCTTTGCGCTGGCTCCGATCCTGACGCTGTGGCTGGGCTATGGGCTGTGGTCCAAGGTCGCTATGGCCGTGCTGATCATCTATTTCCCGATCACGGCGGCGTTTTTCGACGGGCTGATGCGGACGCCTGTCGGCTACCTCGACCTTGCCCGCACCATGCAGGCCAGCCCGCGCGCGGTGCTTTGGCATATCCGAGTGCCGGCGGCGCTGCCGCAACTTGCCTCGGGCCTGCGGTTGGCGGCGGTCTATGCGCCGATCGGTGCGGTGATCGGCGAGTGGGTGGGCGCGTCAAAGGGGCTGGGGTATCTGATGCTGTTGGCCAATGGACGCGCCAAGACCGACCTGATGTTCGCCGCCATGCTGACGCTGGGCGTGTTGTCGGTTCTGCTGCATCTGGCGATGCGGCGGGCGACGCGGCGGATGGCGGGCGAGCGTTAACCTCTCGGAAACCGATTCGGGGCGAGGCTGTGTGTCATGCGCCAGAAAGGTCTTTCCGAGGCCCCGATGCTGTTCGACATGGACGAAGCGCCGGAGATGCCGCTGCCCTCGGGGCGGTTGCCATCCTATATTCGGGATCATCGCAAACGCCTGCGGGAACGGTTCATGACGGGCGGAGCGGCGGCGCTGCCGGATTACGAATTGCTGGAACTGGTGCTGTTTCGATCAATCCCGAGGCAAGACGTCAAGCCGCTGGCGCGGCTGCTGCTGGATACGTTTGGTGATTTCAACCGGGTGCTGACCGCCCCGGTGGAACGGCTGGCCGAGGTCAAAGGCGTGGGCGAGGCGGTGATCACCGACCTCAAGATACTTGAGGCCAGCGCCCACCGGATGGCCCGCGCACGGGTGATGCAGCGGCAGGTGATTTCCAGCTGGGACGCGCTGCTGGATTATTGCCACACCACCATGGCGCATCGCGAGACCGAACAGTTCCGGGTCTTTTACCTCGACCGCAAGAACGTGCTGATCGCGGATGAGGAACAGGCGCGCGGCACGGTCGATCACGTGCCGGTCTATCCGCGCGAGGTGGCCAAGCGGGCGCTGGAGCTGAACGCCTCGGCGCTGATCCTGGTGCATAATCACCCTTCGGGGGATCCGACCCCGTCACAATCGGATATCGACATGACGGCGCGGATCCGTTCCGCGTGTGAGGCGCTGGGGCTTACGTTGCATGACCATCTGATCATCGGCAAATCGGTCGAGCTGAGCTTTCGCGCCGAGGGATATCTTTAGGGGTTCTGCCCCCGTCGCGGCAACGCCGCGACTCCCCGGATTATGTCAGGCGGAATGAAGGGTCATTTCACCCAGACCTCGACCCGGCGGTTGACCTGGCGGCCCCAATCGCTGTCGTCACAGGCCATCGGCAGCGCCTCGCCAAATGCGTCGACCGAGACTTCCACCCGGGCCGGGTCGAGTGTTTCGGCGGTCTGCAAGACCGCGTCGCGTACCGCTTCGGCCCGCTTCAGCGCGATGCGGGTATTGCCCTCGGCCGCGCCGTCGCCATCGCTGAACCCGACAAAGAGCAATTGGCGCGCGTCATAGGCACCGCTTTCAAGTTCCTGGGCCAGTTGCGAGATATTGGTGCGCGACTGGGCATCGGGGCGCGAGGATCCGGTCTCGAACCGGAAAGACAGGCTGAGCCGCTGCATGCCGGACAGGGTCGAGACGAGGCGTTGCAACTCGGTCAGCGGCACCTCGGTGCCGGCTGCGGCGATGGCATTGGCCAGCCGGTTGCCCTGGACGGCGACCGGGATCAACTCGGGTGCCTGATCGACGAAACCGGCGCGGCGGATCACGATCTGTGCCGCCGGGCTGCGCATATAGGCCATGAATTCGCGCGCCAGCTTGGGCAGGCGGCGCGCGGGCATGTAAAGAAACATGGGCGAGTTGAGCGGATAATCCTCGGTCTTGATATTGCGGCGGGTGGCAGCAAGGGAAAAGCCGCAATCTCCGGTCAGGGTCAGTGCCCGCGCGGTGCCTGTCTCGGAGTAGCTGGCGATGCCGATGGCAAACGGGTCGATGGCAACTGCGCGGGCCAACAGGCTGGAGCGGTCATGGCGGGCGACCGTTTCGGGCAGGGATTTACCGGCGGGCAGAAGCAGGCGGTCTTCGACCGCTTGCGCCAACCCCGAGCCCGCTGCGGGCAGATGCAGCGCGATGGGGGCGTCCGGGCCGCCAAGCTGCGCCCAGTTGTCGATCTCGCCGGCGAAGACCTGTGCCAGCTGCGGGACCGAGACCTGGCGCACCGGATTGACGGGCGCCACCACCGGCACCATCGCATCCAGCGCTAGCACCCGCGAGCGGTTGCTGTCGGTCATGTCGCCCAGACCCAATTCCAGCGCCCGCCGGCGTTCGTCGGGGCGGATTTCACGCAGCGCCATCACCAGATCGGCCTCGTCCGCCAGCAGGTCGGCAAAGCCCTCGTCGGTGGTGCTGACGCGAAAGGTGAAGCGGGCCTGCGGTCTGTCACTGCCGGCCTGGAACAGCAGATAGCTGAAGCGCGCCTCGCTATCGGTCTCGCGCCGGGTCTGCATGCGGTTGCGCAGGGCAAACCCCTCGATCAATGCAGGCAGCAGCACCTCGGCCATGGTCGAGGATCCGCTCAGCGCCAGTTCGGCGACAAAGTCGGTCAGGTTCGGACAGGCCGGACCGTCACAGGTGACGCCGGAACCGTCCACCGTCAGTTCACCGAAGCGGGTTTCGACGCGATAGAATTCGCCGTCGAAACCAAGCAAGTTTCCGCTGATCTCGACCTTGCCGTCATGCGAGGTGAGGGTGATGTCCTGCGCGGCGGCCGGGACCGCCGGGAAAACGGAAAGTGCGGCGAGAGCCGCCGCACGAAGCCAATTCATGAGATACCTGAAAATTGCCTGCGGATTACCTGGCGGCGATCTTCAGGTCTTCGACCAGATTATTCAACACCAGAAAGTCACCGGCAGCAGAACAATCGGGCATGGACATGTCCAGATCATGGGTTGTCAGCGATCCGGCGCCGCGCAGTTCCAGCGACTGTGCCGAGATGTCGCGGCCGCAATTGGTGGCGGTCACCTCGGCCTCGATCGACAAGGTGATGGTACCTGCGGTATCGCTCTCGCCGTTCGGATAGCTGTAGATCTCGGCCAGTTGCGGTTCCAGCGTGTCGGGCTCTCCCAGACGGATGACCTGTCCGATACCCTGGTCAGTGGACTGGGACCAGACATGGCCGGTCTCGCCATAGCCGGCGCCGAATTCGCGCGCGTGCAGCTGAAAGCCCGCCGCGCCCGACCATTGCACGACAACCCGGTCGATCCGGTCGAGCCCCTCGACAGGGCTCATCGCGACGGCACCACGGCCATTCTGGAAAGCCACGACAAAAACGGCGGTCTCGGACAGGGCCGGGACGGTCACCGACAGGGTGCCCGCGTCATCTGTCGTATCGGTAAAGATCAGGCCGCTGTGATGCACGGTGACACGCTGGTTGCCATAGCAGGGCGCGCTGACGTCAAGGGCGACGCTGGCCATGGGGGCAGGTGCGGCGTTTGCGATAATCGCACAACCCAGTTGCGGCTCTTCGGGGTCGCTGGGCGCGTCAGGCAGAAGGATGTCCCGCGCGGGCAGGGGCAGGGCGCCTTCGAGCGCCGGTTCGGGCAGGCGGCGGGGCTGTTCCAGAGCGGGCTGGGCCGAGGTCAGCTTGATCGCGTGCAGTTCGAACTGGGCAAAGTCATCCACATCGGATGCGCCCGAGGGTTTCAGAACCGATTGCTGGATGAACGATTTGCGTGCCGCCACCTGCTGCGTCTCGCGCGCGGCGTTCTGCTGCATCAGAAACCCGATCAGCGCCGCGCAGAGAACGGTTCCGCCAGCTGTCAGTATCTTGCGTCGTTGTGCCATGACCACACTCCATCGCCCATTGGTGCGCGAGAAGTGTCGTTAAAGAAGGCGGCCAGTTTATGGCCGCCCGGGGGAGTCATTGTGGCGGGGGGGGCGGCCTCAGGCGAGCCGCCCGTGGCAATGCTTGAACTTCTTGCCCGACCCGCAGGGGCACAGATCGTTGCGCGCGGGGTTGCCCCCGGTGCTGGGGTCATCCTCGACAAAGCCGGGGCGCGCATCGCCCGAGGCCTTGGCCTCGGCCACCGCTTCGGCCTGAACAGCCGCCTGTTCCGCCTGGTTTTGCTGCGCCATCATCTGCGCCATCATCTGGCGCTGTTCCTCTTCGCTCAACATGCGCACGCGCGACAGTTGCTGTGTCACTGTCTCGCGCAGGCTGTCCAGCAGCCCCTCGAACAGCTGAAAGCTTTCGGTCTTGTATTCGTTCAGCGGATCGCGCTGCGCGTAGCCTCGGAAACCGACGACCGAGCGCAGGTGTTCCAGCTTGAGCAGGTGTTCGCGCCATTTGCTGTCGATGGTCTGCAACAACACCTGTTTTTCGATGTTGCGCATGTTCTCGGCACCGAAGTCGGCGGCCTTGCTTTCCATGTAGTCGCCCGAGGCCTTGATCAGGCGTTCGCGGATCTCGTCATCGTCCACGCCCTCTTCGGCGGCCCATTCAATCACCGGCACGTCGATGCCCAGCTTTTCGATAACGGCGGCATAAAGGCCTTGGGTATCCCACTGATCGGCATAGGTCTTGGGCGGCATGTATTCGTCGATCAGGTCGTCGATCACCTGTTCGCGCATATCCGCAACCACGTCCGACAGGTCCTCGGTCGCCATGATCTCGCGCCGCTGGTTGAAGATCACCTTGCGCTGATCGTTCATCACGTCGTCGAATTTCAGCACGTTCTTGCGCATGTCGAAATTGCGGCCCTCGACCTTGGCCTGGGCGCGTTCGAGAGATTTGTTCACCCAAGGGTGAATGATCGCCTCGCCTTCCTTCATGCCCAGCGTGGTCAGCACCTTGTCGAGCCGCTCGCTGCCAAAGATGCGCATCAGGTCGTCTTCGAGACTGAGGTAGAACACGGTGCGGCCCGGGTCGCCCTGGCGGCCGGAACGGCCGCGCAGCTGGTTGTCGATACGGCGGCTTTCGTGCCGCTCCGAAGCCATCACATAAAGGCCGCCGGCATCCAGCACCTTTTGCTTTTCCTCGGCATGGCGGGCCTCTTCGGCGGCGCGCAGTTCGACGGGGTCGGCCTCGGGGTTTTCGGCAAGTGCTTCGAGAACCTTCATCTCGACATTGCCGCCCAGCTGGATGTCGGTGCCGCGACCGGCCATGTTGGTGGCGATGGTCACCGCGCCATAGCGGCCCGCCTCGGCCACGATCTGCGCCTCGCGCTCGTGCTGGCGGGCGTTCAGGACGTTGTGTTCGATGCCTTCCTTGGTCAGCATCTGGCTCAGCATCTCGGATTTCTCGATCGAGGTGGTGCCCAGCAGGACCGGCTGGCCCTTTTCATGCGCCTTCTTGGTCTCGTCGATCATGGCGCCGTATTTCTCGGCGGCGGTGCGATAGACCTGATCGTCCTCGTCGGTACGGGCGATGGGCCGGTTGGTGGGAACCTCGACCACGCCCAGACCATAGATCTCGGCGAATTCCTCGGCCTCGGTCAGGGCGGTACCGGTCATGCCGGAAAGCTTGTCATAGAGGCGGAAGTAGTTCTGGAAGGTCACGCTGGCCAGCGTCACGTTCTCGGGCTGGATCTGGGCGTTTTCCTTGGCCTCGATCGCCTGGTGCAGACCGTCCGACAGGCGGCGGCCCGGCATCATGCGGCCGGTGAATTCGTCGATCAGCACGACCTCGCCGTCGCGCACGATGTAATCCTTGTCGCGTTGGAACAGCTTGTGCGCGCGCAGGCCCTGGTTGACGTGGTGCACGATGGTCGTGCTTTCGGGATCATAGAGCGACTGACCCTCGGGCAGCAGGCCGCGCGCGACCAGCTGCGCCTCGAGGAACTCGTTCCCCTCGTCGGTAAAGGTGACGTTGCGGGTCTTTTCGTCCAGTTCGAAATGATCGTCCGACAGCGCGGGCAGCAGCGCGTCGATGGCGACATAAAGGTCCGAGCGGTCCTGTGCCGGGCCCGAGATGATCAGCGGCGTGCGCGCCTCGTCGATCAGGATCGAGTCGACCTCGTCCACGATCGCGAAATTGTGCTGTTTCTGATAGACCTCACTCAGCTCGCCCTTCATGTTGTCGCGCAGATAGTCGAAGCCAAGCTCGTTGTTGGTGGCATAGGTGATGTCGCTTTCATAGGCGGCCATCTTCTCGGCATCGGGCTGGCCCGACCAGATCACGCCGGTGGTCATGCCCAGCGCGGCAAACACCTTGCCCATCCATTCCGAGTCGCGCTTGGCCAGGTATTCGTTCACCGTGACCACATGCACACCCTTGCCGGTCAGCGCGTTCAGATAGGCGGGAAAGGTTGCGACCAGCGTCTTGCCTTCGCCCGTCTTCATCTCGCTGATATTGCCCTGGTGCAGAAAGATGCCGCCCATCAGCTGGGTGTCGAAGGCGCGCAGGCCAAGCGCCCGCTTGCCGGCTTCGCGGCAGTTTGCAAATGCCTCGGGCAGCAGCGCATCCAGGCTTTCGCCGTCCAGCGCGCGTTTGCGCAGCTCGTCGGTCTTCTGCTTAAGCCCCTCGTCGGTGAGCTTGGCAAACTCTTCTTCCAGCGCGTTGATCTGGGCGACCACCGGACGGGTTGCCTTGATCTTGCGGTCATTCGGCGTTCCGAACACCTTTTTGGCAAGCGTTCCAAGTCCCAGCATGTGCACTCCAGCGGATTTGTTCTGTCATGGTTACGACAGGCTTGTCCGCCTTGCGCGCAACCCATAGATACGGGGGGTGAAGGCGGTCCTGTCAAAGGCTTCAAGCGATGTAAGCGGCAGGGTCCAGAGTGTCAACGCCGCGCCCTGTTGCGGCCGGGAAATAGGATGATTTGAATGCCCAAAGGTCTCACAATCTTGCCATCGCTGGCGTTTGCGCTGGTCATGGCCCTGCCGGTCGCGGCCGAGACAAAGGCCGAGGCGGACACGGTTGTGGCCCGCGTCAATGGCGAAGAGATCACGCTGGGTCACATGATCATCGCGCGCGCCTCGCTGCCGCAGCAGTATCAGCAATTGCCCGACGATGTGCTGTTCGACGGTATCCTGGACCAGCTGGTCCAGCAGACCCTGCTGAAACAGCAGCAGAAGGGCGAGACCCCGAAACAGATCGTGTTGTCGCTGGAGAACGAGGAACGCTCCTTGCTGGCGGGTGAGACCATCGAAGAGATCATGGCCGTCGCAACCACCGAAACGGCGATCCAGGCGGCTTATGACGCGCAATATGCCGATGGGTTCGGCGGCGAGGAATACAATGCCTCGCATATCCTGGTCCCCTCCGAGGACGAGGCCAAGGCCGTCAAGGAACTGCTCGACAATGGCGCCGATTTCGCCGCCACCGCCAAGGAGAAATCCACAGGTCCGTCCGGGCCCAATGGCGGTGCGCTGGGCTGGTTCGGTGCCGGCGCGATGGTGCCGGAATTCGAACAGGCGGTTGTGGCGCTGAACGCGGGTCAGGTTTCGGACCCGGTGCAGACCCAGTTCGGCTGGCATGTGATCATCCTCAATGACAAGCGCAAGTCCGAGGCGCCGGCGCTGGACGAGGTGCGTGACGAACTTGCGGGCCGTATCCAGCAGGACGCCATCGAGGCGCGGCTGGCCGAGCTGACCAAGGACAGCGAGATTGAAAAGCCCGAGCTGACCGGGGTCGAACCCGCCGTGCTGCGGCAATTGGAACTGGTGCGGGAGTAAGGCCGAAATGGCGAAGATCACCAAGGTTTCCCCTCTGGCGCCTGCGGCGTTTCCGACGCTGCCGGTCATCGACGGCGTGCGGCTGGCCAGCATCGCGGCGGGTGTGCGCTATCAGGGTCGCACCGATGTGATGCTGGCGGTGCTTGACCCCGGCACTTCGGTCGCGGGTGTGTTCACCCGCTCGGCCACCCGGTCGGCGCCGGTGCTGGACTGTCAGGCCAAGATCGGCGGCGCCAGCGACGGGCCCGCCGCGATCCTGGTCAACTCGGGAAATTCCAACGCCTTTACCGGCCATTACGGCCAGACTTCGGTGGCCGAGGTTACACAGGCGGTGGCGGATGTGACCGGGGTTCCGGTCGGGCGGGTCTTTACCTCGTCCACCGGGGTGATCGGCGAGCCGATGAAACACGAGCGTATCGTTGCCAAGCTGGGCGATCTGAACGCGGCGCTCAGCCCCGACGCGCTGGAAGACGCCGCCCGCGCCATCATGACCACCGATACCTTTGCCAAGGGTGCCAGCCGGACCGTCGGGATCGACGGCAAGATGGTCAAGATCGCGGGCATCGCCAAGGGTTCGGGCATGATCGCGCCCGACATGGCGACGATGCTGGTTTACATCTTTACCGACGCCCGCGTCGAACAGGGCGCGTTGCAGGCGATGCTGTCGGCAATGACCGACAAAACCTTCAACTGCATCACCGTGGACAGCGATACCTCGACCTCGGACACGCTGCTCTTGTGCGCGACCGGTGCCTCGGGCGTGGACGCAGAGGGCAATGCCGAATTTGCCGCCGCGCTTGAGGCGGTGATGCTGGACCTGGCCCAGCAGGTGGTACGTGATGGCGAAGGCGCGACCAAATTCGTCGAGATCCGGGTCACCGGCGCGGCCAACGATGTCGACGCCAAGGTGCACGGGCTGGCGATTGCCAATTCACCGCTGGTCAAGACCGCGATCGCGGGCGAGGACCCGAACTGGGGTCGGGTGGTGATGGCGATCGGCAAATCCGGCGCCGCTGCGGACCGTGATCTGCTGAGCATCTCGTTCGGCGATATCCTGGTGGCGGAAAAGGGTTGGGTCAGCCCCAACTATCGCGAAGAGGACGCCGCTGCCTATATGAAGGGTCAGGATCTTGTGATCGGCGTCGATCTGGGCCTGGGCGCAGGCAAGTCCACCGTCTGGACCTGTGATCTGACCCATGGCTATATCGAGATCAACGCGGATTACCGGTCGTGAAAACCGTCCTTGTTTCCGCCGTCGCGCTGATCGACGTGGATGGCCGGGTGCTGCTGGCGCAGCGCCCGGAAGGCAAGTCGATGGCGGGCCTGTGGGAGTTTCCCGGCGGCAAGGTCGAACCCGGAGAGACACCCGAAGTGGCGCTGATTCGCGAGCTGCACGAGGAGCTGGGGATCAATACCTGGGCCTCGTGCCTGGCGCCACTGACCTTTGCCAGCCATGGCTATGACGATTTCCACCTGCTGATGCCGCTGTTTGCCTGCCGCAAATGGGAAGGTATCCCGCAATCTCGCGAAGGTCAGGCGCTGAAATGGGTGCGTGCCACCGAGTTGCGCAACTATCCGATGCCGCCTGCGGATGTTCCGCTGATCCCGATCCTGCGAGATTGGCTGTAATTCTTAATTAACAAATTTAGTGCAAACTTTATGCATGGTCACGGCCCGTACATCTTGCGGATGGAGTGTAGCTCTGACCGAAATGTTGTGAAGTACACCTTAACCGGCGATGTTTGCTGACTTCTTTTTGCATGATTTCGTGCAACCTGTGGTGTATGCTGACGGTGTCGGTTC
>Ga0157387_11719_pt1 | contig 17624 bp, 14 predicted proteins | sample T8_LowC_AmetaT_FD_116788 | JGI IMG/M metagenome (GOLD analysis project Ga0157387, IMG submission 116788) | Metatranscriptome of Roseovarius nubinhibens ISM and Alexandrium tamarense co-culture from University of Georgia, USA - T8_LowC_A metaT... ... | reverse complement strand
CGTGAATTACAATTGGTGAGATTGGCGAGTGCAGAGCGACTTGACAAAGGCGACAAAAATAGTCAGGTTTAAGGCGCGCGCAGCCACCGGAGTCTCCGTCAGCCAGCGATCCAGAGCGACCCCATTTGCCGATACGGAGACAGTGACATGACGATCCACAGCGCCACCCCCACCGCCGATCCGGCGTTCCAGATCCTGCCCTCGCACAAGGCCGAGGAGCTGACCAAGGGCGGCAATCTTGCCCATATCCGGCTGGGCGACCAGCTTTACACCCTGCGCATCACCCGCGCGGGCAAGCTGATCCTGACGAAATGAGCGCGGCGGTACATCGCGGCGGCGCTGCCGTCGGGCATCTGGCCGATCTGCCCACGCTCGAGGCCTCGGCGGTGCATTGCCTGCGTTTGTGGAGCGATGCGACCGAAGGGCGCGCGGCGCTGCCCGAGGGACGCTCGGCCGAGTTGTTGAAACAGATTTGCGGGCTTTGCGCCTCTTACGGGCGGCGCCCGTTGATGCGGCATGGTCTTGGTTGCGCCTGTCTCGGCGCGGACGAAGCCTGTTTCGCCCATATGGTGGCCGCGGCTGCCACCGGCGCGCGCGAGGACGCGCTGATGCTGGCCGCGCTGATCGTGCGGCCCGATCTGGCCCCGGCACTGGTGGCGCTGAGCGAACAGCTGGGTCTGGCGCTGCACCGCCGACCGATGGTCGGGGCGGCGCAGTATCGCACGTTAGAGAGCCGGGCAGGGCGCTTGCACTAGCCCGCTAGCAGCAGCCACAGCCCGTATGGTGATGATCGTGATCGCAGGCAGGGGCGGGCGCCCAGTCGCCCACTTCGGCCAGTACCTCGCGCAGCGCCCACAGGATCATGTCCACATCCTCGGCCTCGATGGTCAGGGGGGGGCGGATCTTCAGGATGTTGTCCTTGGGCCCTTCGCTGCCGATCAGGATGCGGTGGTCGCGCATCCTGTTCTTGACGTATCGGCAGATCTCGGTCCCCTCGGATCCGTCCGGGTTGATCAGCTCGACCCCCAGGAACAGCCCCATACCGCGCACATCGCCGACACAGCCAAATTCACCCTCCAGAACGCGCAAACCGGTCATCAGCCGCTCGCCCATCAGGCGCGCGTTTTCCTGCAGGCCCTCGTCATCGACGATATCCAGCACCTCCTTGCCGATCCGGCAGGACAGGGTCGAGCCGCCAAAGGTCGAAAAATACTCGATCCCGTTGTCGAAACTTTGAGCGATCGCCTTCGTCGTCACCAGCACGCCCAGCGGATGGCCGTTGCCGATGGGCTTGCCCATCACCACGATATCGGGCTCGGCGCCCTGATGTTCAAAACCGAAGTAGTAGTCACCGAGCCGCCCCAGGCCGGTCTGCACCTCGTCGGCGATGCAGACCCCGCCCGCCGCGCGGATCTTGTCATAGACCGCCGCCAGATAGCCCTTGGGCGGGATAATCTGGCCGCCGACGCTGGGAAAGGTTTCGGCGATGAAACCGGCGACGCCGTGGCCCATTTCCTGCAACCGGGCGATGGCGGGGTCCACAAAATCCGCGAATTTTGTGGCCCGTTCCGCATCGTCGCGCCTGAAACTGCCGCGATAGTCGTCGGCCACCTCGACCAGTTCGACCCAATCGGCCTGACCCACGCCGCCCGGCTTGTTGAACTTGTAGGCCGAGATGGCAATCGCGCCGGTGGTATTGCCGTGATAGCCGTGATCGGGCGTCACCATGCCCATGTTGCCTGTATGCGCCCGCGCCAGACGCAGCGCCAGCTCGTTGGCCTCGGTCCCCGAGTTGACGAAGAAACAGACCTCGAACCGCGCGGGCAGTTTCGACAGCACCTTTTCGGCGAAGGCCAGTTGCGCCGGATGCAGATAGCGGGTGTTCGAATTCATCCGCTGCAGCTGATCTGCCGCCACCGCCTGAATACGGGGATGGGCATGGCCCACATGCGGGACGTTGTTATAGGCGTCCAGATAGGGGCGGCCCCATTCGTCGAACAGGTGATGTTTCCAGCCGCGCACCAGCATCACCGGATCGTCATAGGTCAGCGACAGGTTGCCGCCGAAATGCGCCCGCCGCCCGGCCAGCACGGCGGCCTTGTCGCTGGGGCGATAGAACACCTTGTCATCGGGCAGGTTCAACAGCGCCGCCGGGTTCGGGCAGACCGCATGCCACAGGTCCATCTCGTCCGGGTCGCCGACGCCAGGCCAGTCGGTCTCCATGCCCTGCGTCGTCAGGGCCAGCTGGAAGTGAACATGCGGCGCCCAGCCGCCATTCTGGCCGGCATCGCCCAGCCGGGCAAAGCCCGCGCCCTGCGCCACCGGGTCGCCCGGTTTCAGGCGGTCGCAGACCTCGGGGTCGAGATGGCCGTAAAGCGTATAGAAGGCATCGCCCTGCGGCGTTTCGTGATGCAGGATCACCACGCCGCCATAGTCCAGATGCCCGGTGCGGTTCTCCACCGCCTCGACCCGCCCGCTGAGCGGCGCGTGCAGCACGGTCCCGGCCGGTGCGAACACATCCACCGCCAGATGCACGGTGCGCCGGTCGCTGGCCTTCCACGGCCCCTTGCGAAAACCCGGTTCGGCATAGATCAGGCGCGGTTCGTTGTAATAGCCCAGCCACAGGCCGGTGCCGAATTCCTCGCCCACCCGCGCGGCTTCCTCTATGGGCATGTGAAACGGGTTCTGCGGCCAGGTCGAATTCTCGACCGACAGCGAACCCATCGGTGCCTCGCCCAGATCGGTGCCGAACATGGCGGCGAACCGGCCCCGGTTCTGGTTCAGATAGGCATGCACCCGCTCGGCCCCGTCGGTCACCGGCAAGCCGCAGGCCACCCGCAGCCGCGCCGCCATCAGCCCGCCATTGACCGAAGCGTTTTCCAGGAACCGCCAGGCGGGGGCCTGGCTGATCGTCACATAGGGGTCGTCCGGGTTCTGGGCCGCCATCAGGGTCGAGTTCACCACCGATACCGCCAGCCGCATTCGGAGAAGCGGCCAGATCAGGTCCACCTCGGCCGCGCTCAACCGGTTGGCCGCGTGATAGCCGCGCACCAGCGCCGCCAGCGCGCGCTCGGGCTTGGGATGGTCCAGCACCACATAGGCCCCGGCAATCGCCAGGTCGCACACGCGGGGCGCTGCGCACATGTCGCCCAGGTCGATCAGGCCCGAGACCCGGCGGGTCTCGTCCAGCCCGCCCTTGACCAGGATGTTGTAATCGTTGACGTCATTGTGGATCGCCTGAACCGGCAGGGCGGCCAGCCGGTCGCGCAGTCCGGAGAACTCCGCCGCGATTTCCCTCAGCAGTGCCCGCCGTGCCGGATCGGCAATCGCCTGCAACTCGGCACCGATCCAGCCCGCCTGCATCAGGTTCCATTTGAAGTTGCGCGCCAGCCCGTCATGCGCAAACCCCTCCAGCGCCCGGTCGGTGGCCCCCAGCACCCGGCCGAGTTTCAGGATCAGCTCTTCGGAATGCGGCTTGGCCCGCGCATAACAGCGCCCCGGCAAACGCTCGAGCAGCCAGGCCAGGCGCGGCGCGCCCGCCTCATCCGCGATCTCGGGCAGCATCGCGCCATCGAGCGCGGCAAACACCTTGGGAAAGGGCAGGCCCGGCGCCACCTCGGCGATGTGATCCAGCGCGGCGACCTGCATCTCTACCAGCCCTGCCTCGCAGCCGGGCCGCATCACCTTCAGCACATAATCTTGCCCGTTGCGGGCCCGGGCCAGAAAGTTCAGGTCATATTCGCCATCGAGCCGTTCCAGAACCGCCTCGATCCCCCAATGCACCCGCAGGGCCTCTGCCCAGAACTCTGTCAGCACCGCCGTTCTCCCATCACATTCGTGCCGAGGCGGCCCTTGCCCCCCGGTTCTTCATTTCGCCAAAAAACACTCCGGGGGGGTCCCCGCAGGGGACGGGGGCAGCGCCCCCTTTCCCTCAGTCCAGCTTGCGCAGGCGTGCCAGCAGGCTCGACGTGTCCCAGCGCCCGCCGCCCATCTTCTGCACATCCTTGTAGAACTGGTCGACCAGCGCGGTGACCGGCAGGCTGGCGCCGGTCTCGTTGGCGGTGTCCAGACAGATGCCCAGATCCTTGCGCATCCAGTCCACCGCGAACCCGTGGGTCCAGTGATCGTCCAGCATGGTCTCGTACCGGTTGGCCATCTGCCAGCTGCCGGCGGCGCCCTGGCTGATCACCTCGACCACCGCGCGCCCGTCCAGCCCCGCCTTCTCGGCGAAATGAAGCGACTCGGCGAGGCCCTGTACCAGGCCCGCGATGGCGATCTGGTTGCACATCTTGGTAACCTGGCCAGCGCCGCTTTCGCCGATGCGGCGGCAGATGCGGGCATAGGCGGCGATCACCGGTTCTGCCCGGTCATACTCGGCCTGATCGCCGCCGCACATGACCGACAACACGCCGTTTTCGGCCCCCGCCTGACCGCCCGAGACGGGCGCGTCAACAAAGCCCACACCGCCGTCCCTGGCGGCGGCATAAAGCTCGCGGGTGACCTTGGCCGAGACCGTGGTGTGATCGACAAAGACGCTACCCGCAGCCATCCCCGCCAGCGCGCCATCCGGCCCGGCGCAGACGCTGCGCAGATCGTCGTCATTGCCGACGCAGGCCATGACGAATTCGGCGCCTTCGGCGGCCGCGCGCGGCGTTGTGGCCATGGCGCCGCCATGCTGCGTCACCCATTTTTCGGCCTTGGCGGCGCTGCGGTTATAGACGGTGACGTCGTGCCCGGCGGATTTCAGGTGCCCCGCCATCGGATAGCCCATCACGCCCAGGCCAAGGAATGCTACTTTTGCCATGTCCGGATCCTCTCTCGTTATCCGGCGGCGTGTCTCCCCCGGCTTGTTCCCGACAGAGACAAAGCAAAGCTTGTGGCAAAGGGCAAGCCCGCGCGTCAGACAGCCCCGCCCAGATCACGCAGGATCGGGCAATCGGGCCGGTTGTCGCCCGCGCAGGCATCGACCAGTTCGGTCAACGTATCGCGCATGGCGATCAGGTCGGCGATCTTGGTCTCGATCCGGGCCAGATGATCGCGCGCCACCTGTTTGACGTCGGCGCTGGCGCGGCTCTGATCCTCGTAAAGCGCCAGCAGGGTGCGGCAATCCTCGATGGTGAACCCCAGCGCCCGGGCGCGGCCCAGAAAGGTCAGCTTGTGCAGGTCCTGTTCGCGAAACCGGCGATAGCCGTTCAGGTCGCGCTGCGGTGTGATCAGGCCGATCTCCTCGTAATAGCGGATGGTCTTGGCGGGCAGGCCGGTGCGGCTGGCGACATCTCCGATATTCATGCGGGTCTCCTTACTCTGCCGGGGCGGGGGCGGCCGCCGGGGCCGGGGCCGCTGCCTGCCGCGTGGCGGGCAGGGCAGCGCGCACCCGGCGCAGGCGCAGGGCGTTGGTGACGACAAAGACGCTCGACAAGGCCATCGCGCCCGCCGCCAGCACCGGCGACAGCATCGGCCCGCCAAACGGATAGAGCACGCCCGCCGCCACCGGGATCAGCAGCACGTTATAGCCAAAGGCCCAGCCCAGGTTCTGGCGGATGTTGCGCATGGTGGCGCGGCTCACCTCCAGCGCGTTGGCCACGCCGCGCAGATCGCCCGACATCAGCACCACATCGGCGGCCTCAATGGCCACATCGGTACCGGTGCCGACAGCGATGCCGGTATCGGCATGGGCCAGCGCGGGCGCATCGTTGATGCCATCGCCGACAAAGGCCAGCGCGCCATGATCCGCCCGCAGCGCGTCGAGTGCCGCAACTTTGCCCTCGGGCATCACCTCGGCGGTGACCGCGTCGATGCCAAGCTTTGCCGCCAGCGCCTGTGCCGTGCGGGTATTGTCGCCGGTGATCATGGCAACGCTCAGCCCCATCCGGTGGAAACGCTCGATCGCCTCTGCGGTGCCCGGCTTCACCGGGTCCGAGACCGCCAGCACCGCCGCCGCGCGCCCGTCGATGGCGGCATAGAGCGGCGTCTTGCCCTCGGCGGCCAGTGCCGCGCCGGTCTCGCGCAGCGGGCCAAGCGCGATACCCTCGCGGTCGAACAGGCGGTCGGCGCCGATCAGCACGTCCTGCCCGGCGACGCGGGCACGGGCGCCCAGGCCGGTCAGGCTCTCGAACGCCTCGGCGGCAAGCAGATCGCCCTCTGCCGCGCGGGTGATTGCCTCGGCGATGGGGTGTTCTGACTGTGCCTCGACCGCGGCGGCCAGGCGCAGGACGCTGTCGCGCTCAAATCCATCGGCAGTGGTCAGGTCGGTCAGTTCGGGACGGCCCAGCGTCAGAGTGCCGGTCTTGTCAAAGGCGATGACGCGCGCCTCTTGCAGACGTTGCAGCGCGTCGCCCTTGCGGAACAGTACGCCCAGTTCGGCGGCCCGTCCCGTGCCCACCATGATCGAGGTCGGGGTGGCCAGACCCATGGCACAGGGGCAGGCGATGATCAGCACCGCCACGCCCGCGACCAAGGCATGACCCAGCGCGGGCGAGGGACCAAAGGCCAGCCAGACCAGCACCGTCAATGCAGCAACCCCCATCACGATGGGCACGAACCACAGGGTGATCCGGTCGACCACCGACTGGATCGGCAGCTTGGCGCCCTGTGCCTGTTCCACCATGCGGATGATCTGGGCCAGCACCGTGTCCGCGCCCACCTTTTCGGCGCGCGCGCGCAGGGCGCCGGCGCCGTTCACGGTGCCACCCACCAGCGTGTCGCCGGCGGATTTGGTCACCGGCACCGGCTCGCCGGTGATCATGCTCTCGTCAACGTGGCTCTGGCCGTCCAGCACCCGCGCATCTGCTGGGATACGGTCGCCGGGCCGGATCAGCAGGGTGTCGCCGGGCTGGATATCGGCGATCTCCACCTCGACCGGCTGGCCGTTGCGCTCGATCCGGGCATGGCGGGGTTGCAGGCCGACCAGCGCCTCGATGGCGGCACCGGTGCGCCCGCGTGCCCGCGCCTCGAGCCAGCGGCCCAGCAGGATCAGCGCGACGATGACGGCGGCGGCCTCGTAGTAGACATTGGCGGTGCCGGCGGGCAGCAGCCCGGGGGCGAAGGTCGCCACCAGAGAGAAGCCATAGGCGGCCCCGGTCCCCAGTGCGACCAGCGCGTTCATGTCGGGGGCGCCGCGCAGCAGGGCCGGAAAGCCCTTGGCATAGAACACCCGGCCGGGGCCAAACAGCAACACCGTGGTCAGGGCGAACTGGATCAGATAGCTGGTCTGCTGGCCGATGGTCGCCATGATCCAGTGATGCAGGGCCGGGATCATATGCCCGCCCATCTCGATCAGGAAGACAGGCAGCGCCAGCAGGATGGCCAGCAGGGTCTGCCGCTTGAGTATCGCAGCCTCGTCCGAGGGCTCCTCGCCCCCGTCCTCGGCGCCCCCCTCGGGGCGGGCAGCATAGCCCGCGGCGGTCGAGACCGCCGCCAGCGCCGCCGGATCTGTGCTGCCGGTGACATAGCTGACCCGCGCGGTGCGGGTGGCCAGGTTGACCTGTGCCTCGACGACGCCCGGTGCGGCGTTCAGCGCCCGTTCGACCCGGCCCACGCAAGAGGCGCAGCTGAGCCCTTCGACCGTCAGTGTGGTCTCGGACACCTCCGCCGGATAGCCCGCGCCCGCCGCCGCCTGGGTCAGCGCGGCGACCGGGCTGTCATGATGGACCTGTGCTGTCTTGGTGGCAAAGTTGACCGAGGCCTCGGCAACCCCCGGAACCGCCAACAAGGCGCGTTCCACCCGGCCCACGCAGCCGGCGCAGCTCATGCCCGTGATCTTCAGCGATGTGGTTTGTGCTGACATGCGACTCGTCCTTGTCCTCTGATCACCCCTCAGATGGGGGTTCCAGTCACGGGAAGGTCAAGGGCGCACGGTGAATTTCTCTCAGCCGCGTCCGATTTTACTTTCCATCAGCCGTTGATAGAGGCCCGGCGACAGCCGGTTGATCCACCAGGCCAGCCGCGCGACACGACCCACCGGGATCATGTCGCGGCCCCGGTCAAGGCCGCGCAGGATGGTCGCCGCCGCTGCCTCGGGCGTCATATAGTCCATCCCGTCCGTGGCCGAGCCGGGCCGGGCGATGCCGTCGGGCTGCGCCTGCGCATTGCCCAGATTGGTGGCCACAAACGAGGGCGCGGCGATCTGCACCGCGACCCCATGTGCCCGCTCCTCGGACCGAAGCGACTTGAAAAACCCTTCGAGCGCGTGTTTTGACGCGGCATAGGATGTGCGGCTGTAAAGCGGCGCAAACCCCGCCACCGAGGAAATCGCCAGATGGGTGCCGCGCGCCTGCCGCACCGGGCCGAGCATTGCGCGGGCCATGTTCACAGCGGCGAAATAGTTGATCTCGAACACCCGGCGGTGACTGGCCTCGTCACTGTCGGCAAACAGGCCGATCTGGGTGATGCCCGCATTATAGACGGCAAGGTCCACCCCTTGCGGCCCGATGGCAAGGGCGCAGGCCGCGGCCAGCTGGCCGGGATCGGTGAGGTCGCATTGAATGACGCGCTGGGTCTCGCTGGGTTCGATGGCCGAGATATCGCGGTCGAGCAGGGTCACATGCCAGCCGCGCGTCTGCAACGCATCCGACAGTGCCCGGCCCAGGCCCCCCGCGCCGCCCGAGATCACTGCGCGCTTCACAAACCCGCCTCGCGCCGCCAGAGGTCAAAGACCTCGGCGCTGGCCAGCTCGGGCACATAGCCGAACACCTGTTTCAATGCGTCATTGGCCAGCACCGGGCGGTATTGCAGAAACCGCACCTGTTCGGGTCCATAGCGCGACAGGCCCAATGGACGCGCCAGCGCCAGCGCCGCCTTCAATGTCAGCGCCGGCAGGCGCAGCACCGGCTTGCCCAATGCGCGGGCAAGGTCCGATACCCCCATCGCGCCATCGCCGGCCACGTTATAGATACCCGCAGGACCCTCGCCCGCCGCCCGCGCCAGGATGCGCGCCAGGTCGCGGGTCCAGATAAAGACAAACGGGCTTTCCGATCCGCGCACCGCCAGCAGGCGGGGCTTGCGGAACAGGGCGGTGATCTGGTTCTCGGTTCCTGCGCCCAGCACCGTGCCCACCCGCAGCACCACCTGTTCCAGCTGCGGCGCGCTCTGGCGCGCCTCGGCCAAGATCTCTTCGACCTGACGTTTGTGATCGGCATAGGCAAACTCGGGATTGCCGCGCAGCGGATCGCTTTCGCGCAGGGGCATCGGGTTGTCGGCGTGATAGCCATAGGCGGCGCCCGACGACGTCACCACCAGCCGCCGCACCCCATGGGCAAGGCACGCATCCAGCACCGCCCGTGTGCCGCCCACATCGACGCGATGCGCAACCGCGCGCGCCACGCCCGGTGTCACGATCGAGGCAAGGTGAATGACCACCTGTGGCCTGACCTCTCCGACAATGCGGTCAGGGTCATCGGTGGTGACATCCATCGGAAGCCAGGTCACAGCGCCTGTCGCTTTAGGTGGGACAAGATCGGTGGCAAACACGTCATGCTCGTCCAATTCCTCCAGCAGCGCCCGGCCCACCATGCCTGCCGCGCCGGTGATCAGGATCCGGCTCATCGTCTGGCCTCGGTCCGCGACATGATCATGGCCAGCCCAAGGCCCGAGATCGCATGCCAGATGCCCCAGAAGGCTGCCGCCACCGCCATGCCGCCCAGCCCGTTGAAAAAGGCAAAGATCAGCACCAGCCCAAGGCCCGAGTTCTGGATACCGGTTTCAATCGTCACCGCGCGCCGGTCGTAAGGGGACAGCCGGGTCAGAGTGGCCACAACCCAGCCGCCCCCCAGAGCCAGGGCATTGTGAAGGATCACAAGCCCGGCGACAGCTCCGGCAAAACTCAGGAAGTACCCCCAGTTCGCAGCCAGAGCGAGTATGATGAACGCGATGAAAATGCCCATCGACAAGAGTTGCAGCGGCCGCCGCAACCGGGCGGTCAGGGCAGGGCGGCGCATGTTCAGCGTCACGCCCAGGATCAGTGGCAGGATCAGCATCAGCCCGACCGTGATGGCGATCTGTACCGGGTCGATATGGGTCTCTTGCAGGATGGCGCGGGTGGGGGGATACAGGCTCCCCCAAAGCGCGATATTGGCGGGTGTCATCACGATGGCGCCCACGGTGGCAAAGGCTGTCATCGACACCGAGAGCGCCGCATTGCCGCCCGCCCGATGGGTGATGAAGTTCGAGATATTGCCGCCCGGGCAGGCCGCCACCAGAATGAGGCCCAGCGCAATCGACGGGTGTGGTGCGGTCAGCCAGACCAGTGCGAATGTCAGCACCGGCAGCACCACGAATTGCGAGAAGAGCCCCACCAGAACCGGTTTCGGCCCGCGCGACAGGCGGCGGAAATCGTCCAGCGTCAGGTCGATGGCGATAGAGAACATCACCACCGCCAGGATCGCGTTCAGCAGCATCAGCGAGGCGGGCGAGAAATTCAGCAGGATGTCGTCGATACCTGTCATGATTGCGCCCTCTTGAGACGGTCTATCCAGCCGGTCACCGCGCCGCGATAGGTGGCCTTGTCCACGTAATAGGCCATGCGCGCCAGCTTGAGGTAGTTCATGCCGCCGGTTGCCCGTTCAAAGCCTGCCGATTTCGCGGCCTTCAGCTCTGCTGCCGCCGCACCGCCCCTGCGCAGGCCGGTGATATAGCGCGCCACCATCTCGGCCTGTTCATGGCGACCCTGCCAGCCCAGTCCGCTGGCCTCGATCATGCCCAGAACGAACAGGTCGTCGCGCTCGGGATGCAGCGCGTTCAGGTAGAGATGCGGCGCGTCGCCCTGCCAGTTCAGCAGGTCGCGGTCGATGAACGGGTAGAACAGCTTGTAACCCGTGGCGGCGAGGATCATGTCATACTCCTCGCTCGAACCATCGGCAAAGATCACCCGGCGTCCGTCAAAACGGTCGATATCGGGGCGGATGCGCAGATCGCCATGGCCCGCGTGATAGAGGACCAGAGAATTGACCACCGGGTGGCTTTCATACAGCTGGTAGTCGGGCTTGGGGAAACCGTATTTCTGCGGATCGCCCACGAACCATTTCAGGATCATGCCATCGACCCGCCGTTTCAGCCACATGGGCAGCTTGATCATGCCACCCAGCGTGTCCGCCGGTTTGCCAAAGACGTATTTCGGCACAAAGTAGTATCCGCGCCGCATCGACAGGTCGCAGAGCGCTCCGTGATGGATCGCATCCACCGCGATGTCGCAGCCGGAATTGCCCGCTCCCACGATCAGCACCCGCTTGCCGTCGAATTGCGAAGGGTGCCGATAGGCCGAGGAATGGATCAACTCGCCGTCGAAACGGCCCTGAAAGGTGGGCATGTTGGGTTCGGACAGGGTGCCATTGGCGATCATCACCCCGGCATAGGTTTCCGTGTGCTCCCCCTCTGCGTCGCGCCATATGACACGCCATCCCGCACCCGGCTCACCTAGTGGTTCACACCGCAGCACCTCGGCCCCGAACCGGTAATGATCGCGCAGTCCATAGCGGGCGGCGAAGGCGTGGAAATAGCGTTTCAACTCGCGATGCGAGGGGTATTCGGCCACCGCCTCCTCCATCGGGAAATCGGTGAACTCGGTCATCCGTTTGGAGGAGATCAGATGCGCGCTTTCATACATGGTCGAGCGGGGGCCATCGATATCCCACAGCCCGCCCACATCCGAATGCAGCTCGAACCCGTCAAAGGCGATGCCCTGTTCCAGCATCACCTTGGCCATGGCCAGCCCCATCGGACCTGCCCCGATCAGGGCAAATCTGTCGCACGTTTCCGTCATCGCTGTCCTCCCGTTGCTTTTAGATTGAACGACTGTTCAATCTAAGGCAAGATAATTTGCAAAAGGGATGTTTGTTTTGGAAAAACAACGGCAACGGGCGCCCTCGGCGCGGTCCTTGCAGACCCGGGCGCGCATTCTGGATGCGGCGGAGCAGCTCTTTGCCGCGCGCGGATTCGAGGGCGCCTCGATTCGCGACATCGCCAGGGCGGCGGGAGTGCAGGGCGGGCTGGTGGCCCATCATGGCGGCAGCAAGGAAGAGCTGTTTCACCTTGTCGTCTCGCGCCGCGCGGGAGAGCTGTCGCGCATCCGGATCGAAGCGCTGGAGACGGCGCGCGGGCGCGGCCCGCTCGATCTGGCGTGCATCCTCGATTGCTTCATCCGGCCCTATGTGACGCTGGCACAGGAGGGCGGGCCGCAATGGGTGGCCTATGGGCGGCTGCTGGCGCATGTCTCGGCCGATCCGCGCTGGAGCGCGCTGGCGGCAGAGTGTTTCGACCCCACCGCGCAGCGCTTCATCGCGGAGATCGCCGCCCTCTACCCGGATGCGGCGCCGGGGCAGGCGGCGATGGGGCAGATCTATGCGGTCTCGGCGATGCTGGCCCATGTCTACTCCGCCTGGCGTCTGGACACGCTCAGCCCCGGCGCGGAGGAGGCGGGCGCGGATCAGCTGATCGCCTTTGCCACGGCTGGAATTCACGCGGTCATGTCCGGGCGCGCGCCGGAAAAATGACATTTTTCCGGGCCGTTTTCCGGCGCGGAAAACGGCCGCCTGCCGTCAGCGCGCGCGTCGTTGCGATGTCAGAGCGCGCCGCCCTCTTGCGGGACCGGTGTGTGGTTGAAACTATAGCCGGTGCGGCAGGCCTCTTCCCCGCCCAGCTCTGCGATCCGCCTTTGCTGATCGGCAAAGGCGCGGGCATTCACCGTCTCGGGATTGCAGATGGCACGCAGGCGGTGCTCGCCTTCGGCCAGCAGGGCGCGCATGTCGGGGTCTTCGGCAGCGCGCGGGGCTAGATCGGTCAGTTCCTGCGGGTCGCGCTCCAGATCGAAGAGTTGCGGTGCCTCCCCGACGTAGTGGACATATTTCCAGCGGCCCCAGCGCAGCATGAACGTGCCGGTGCGCGAACCGCCGTCATGATATTCGCTGAACCCGGCCCGGTCGGGATCATCGGGCGCAGTGGCGATACTGCGCAGTGACAGGCCGGGCAGGTCCTCGCGCGCCGCCAAGCCACAGAGCTCGCGCGCGGTGGCGGCAATGTCGGTGAGGCTGGTGCAGGTCGACACGCGATGCCCGGCGGGGATGCCCGGCCCGGCGGCAATCATAGGCACGCCGGCGCTGGCCTCGTACATCACCTGCTTGGTCCAGAAACCCTGATCGCCCATCATGTCTCCATGGTCGGAAACATAGAGGACCACGGTGTTGTCGGCCTTTCCGCCGGCCTCAAGCGCGGCCAGTACCCGGCCCACGCAATCATCCATGAAGGAGGTCAGCCCGTAGTAGGCGGCCTTGGCCTCGCGCATCTTCTGCGCGTCGAAATAGGCGTCATAGTTGAAGAAACCGCCGATATTGCGCAATTCGGCATGATCCGGCAGGCCCTGGCCATAGCCCACCGGCAGGTCCATCTGGTCTGGATCATAGAGCGCAAACCATTCCTCGGGGCAGGTCAGCGGGTAATGCGGGCTGACCAGTGATACGAAGGCGGCCCAGGGACGCTCTTGGCGGGCCGGGTCGGCCAGCCAGGCCTCGGCCGCTGCGGTGATGGCGCGGTCATAATCGGTATAGCTGCTGGCACCCACCCCGACATCCGCGGCCAGTTCGGCGGCGGCCTCATAGGCGGGCGGGTTCTTGCGCAACAGGCCCACGGTCCAACCGATGCCACCCACCACATGCATCGGCAGGATCTCCTGCGAGAACCCGTTGTCATCCTCGGTTGCGCGGAAATGCAGCTTGCCGATGGAGACGACCTCGCGCCCGGCATCGCGCAGATCATGCATCCAGCTGCGCGGCTGACCGGCATAGGGGGTGGCGCTGTCCCAATGGCCGGTCCTGTGGATCCAGTCGCCGGTGGCAAGCGCTGCCCGGGTCGGCACGCACATGGGCGAGGGGGTATAGGCGGCCTCGAACATCGTGCCGCGCGCGGCCAGCGCATCGAGGTTGGGTGTCTTGACGATGGGATGCCCGGCGCATCCCATCGCGTCCTTGCGATGTTCGTCCGAGACGATCACCAGCAGATTGGGGTGGTTTGTCATGCCCGGCCTTGCTGTTTCTATGCCTGTGCGCCCTGCGCGTCGCGCAGGAGGCGCCGCAAGATCTTGCCCGAGGCCGATTTCGGAATCTGTTCGATCACCTGCATCTGGCGCACCTGCTTGTAATGCGCCAGCCGGGTGTCGAGATAGGCCTGCACCTCGGCCAGGCTTGGTGCCGCCTGTCCAGCCGCTGCGACGACAAAGGCCAGCGGCACCTCGCCCGCCGCCTCGTCGGGGGCGCCGATCACCGCCGCATCCGCGATGGCGGGATGGGTCAGCAGCGCCGCCTCGACCTCGGCCGGGGCGACCTGGAACCCCTTGTACTTGATCAGTTCCTTGAGCCGGTCGGTGATATAGAGGAATCCATCCTCGTCGAAATGGGCGATATCCCCGGTGCGCAGCCAGCCACCCTCGACGATGGTGGCACGGGTGGCGGCCTCGTTGTTGAGATAGCCCTTCATCACCTGTGGTCCGCGCACCCACAGTTCACCATCCTCGCCCAGGGGCAGGTCGGTGCCGGTCTCGGGGTCGATAATGCGGCATTCGGTGTTCGATATCGCCACGCCCGAGGCGCCGGGCTTGCCCTCTCCATGCGGCGAGACATGGCTGACCGGGCTCAGCTCGGTCATGCCATAGCCCTGGTTGACCCGGGCGTTGATGCGCTCTCCCAGTCCCTCGGCCACGTCGCGGCCCAGCGGGGCGGCGGCGCAGAACACCTGTTCGACGCAGGACAGGTCGTAATTGGCCACCACCGGATGCTTGGCCAGCGCGAGGGCGACCGGGGGCACGATCCACAGCCGGGGCGTGCGGTAACGGATCACGCAATCCAGATATTGCTCCAGGTCGAAACGCGGCAGCGTCACCAGGCCACCCCCTGCTGTCAGGTAGATATTCATCAATACCTGCAAGCCGTAGATATGGAAGAACGGCAGAAAGGCGGTGGTCATCTCGCCCGGGTTCAGATCGGCCGGCAGCAGCGTCTGGTCGATATTCACCACGAGGTTGCGATGGGTCAGCATCACCCCCTTGGGCATACCGGTGGTGCCCGAGGAATAGGGCAGCACCACCACATGCTCGGCGACATCGACCGGGGCCTGATGCTCCAGCGGCGGTCCCATGAGGTCGCTGAGCGCAAGCGTCCCCTCGGGCGCGTCCCCGACCACCACGATCCGATCAACGCCGGTGCCCTCGATTGCGGCGCGGGCAGTGTCCAGAAAGGCCGGAATGGTCACCAGAACCTGCGCCCCGGCATCGTTGAGCTGATGATGCACCTCGGGTGCGGTATAGGTGGGGTTGATCGTGGTGATGGTGCCACCGGCCCAGGCGATGCCGTGAAAGGCGATGCAATACTCCGGCAGGTTCGGCATCATCAGCCCCACGCAGGTGCCCGCACCCATGTCATGCGCGCTGAGACCGCCCGCCAGCGACTTGACCGCACGGATGAACTGCGCCCCGCTGTAACTGCGCCCGCTGGGCCCGTCGATCAGGATGGTCATGTCGGGGTCGATCCCTTCGAAGACCCGCTGGGTCACGGATTTGTCGCTGAGCGCGACATCTTCGAATCTGCTTTTGAGAATGCTCATCTGAATTCTTCCCCCTGGGTTCCCGGCGCGGGCCGGCCGGTTCATGCTAGCGGCAGGGCCGATTTTTCCAAAGGAATAAGCGCGATCCCCCGGCAAACGACCTTGCGCTTTGGCGCTGAACCTCCTATAGAGCGCACGTCGATAAGGCGATTTGGGCCATAAAAGAATGAGACGAGCAGGGTCGGGAGCATCCGGCCCTCTTTGTTTTGTGGTGACAAGACCGGATCGCCTGACCAATCCGTGCCGCCCCGGCGGACATCAAACAAGACCGGCGGAGACAACCGCTCGGCCAGCAAAAACCGAACTGAAAAGGAAATCAACGCCGCATGGCTAACGCATCCATGGAGGAATTCGAAGCCCTCCTTAACGAAAGCTTCGAAATGGACACCCCCGAAGAGGGATCGGTTGTCAAAGGCAAGGTCATCGCGATCGAAGCGGGCCAGGCCATCATCGATGTCGGCTACAAGATGGAAGGCCGCGTCGAGCTGAAAGAATTCGCAAATCCCGGCGAAGCGCCTGAGATCTCGATCGGCGACGAGGTAGAAGTCTACCTGCGTGCCGCCGAGAACGCCCGTGGCGAAGCTGTCATCTCGCGCGAGATGGCCCGCCGTGAAGAGGCCTGGGACCGTCTGGAAAAAGCCTATGCCGACGACCAGCGCGTCGAAGGCGCGATCTTTGGCCGCGTCAAGGGTGGCTTTACCGTCGATCTGGGCGGTGCCGTGGCCTTCCTGCCCGGCTCGCAAGTCGACGTGCGCCCCGTGCGCGATGCCGGCCCGCTGATGGGTCTGAAGCAGCCCTTCCAGATCCTGAAAATGGACCGTCGCCGTGGCAACATCGTCGTGTCGCGCCGCGCCATCCTGGAAGAAAGCCGCGCCGAACAGCGCGCCGAAGTCATCGGCAACCTGACCGAAGGTCAGACCGTCGACGGCGTGGTCAAGAACATCACCGAATACGGTGCGTTCGTTGACCTGGGCGGTGTGGACGGCCTGCTGCACGTCACCGACATGGCATGGCGTCGCGTCAACCACCCCAACGAGATCCTGAACATCGGCGAGACCGTCAAGGTCCAGGTGATCAAGATCAACAAGGACACCCACCGTATCAGCCTGGGCATGAAGCAGCTCCAGGAAGATCCGTGGGATCTGGTCGGCGCCAAGTATCCGCTGGAATCGGTGCATACCGGCCGCGTGACCAACATCACCGACTACGGCGCATTCGTCGAGCTGGAGCCGGGCGTCGAAGGCCTGGTGCACGTCTCGGAAATGTCCTGGACCAAGAAGAACGTCCACCCCGGCAAGATCGTTTCGACCAGCCAGGAAGTGGAAGTCATGGTTCTGGAAATCGACGGCGCCAAGCGTCGCGTTTCGCTGGGCCTGAAGCAGACCATGCGCAACCCGTGGGAAGTCTTTGCCGAGACCCATCCCGAGGGCACCGTGGTCGAGGGCGAGGTCAAGAACATCACCGAATTCGGTCTGTTCATCGGCCTGCCGGGCGACATCGACGGCATGGTTCACCTGTCGGACCTGTCCTGGGACGAGCGCGGCGAAGACGCGATCCAGAACTATCGCAAGGGTGACATGGTCAAGGCCGTCGTCTCCGAAGTCGATATCGACAAGGAACGCATCTCGCTGTCGATCAAATCGGTGGGTGGCGACAAGTTCGCCGAGGCCGTTGGCGGCGTGAAGCGCGGCTCGATCATCACCGTGAACGTCACCGCGATCGAGGATGGCGGCATCGAGGTGGAATACGAAGGCATGAAATCCTTCATCCGCCGCTCCGACCTGTCGCGTGACCGTGCCGATCAGCGCCCCGAGCGTTTCTCGGTCGGTGACAAGGTCGATGTGCGCGTCACCAACGTGGACAGCAAGACCCGCCGTCTGGGCCTGTCGATCAAGGCACGCGAGATCGCCGAAGAGAAAGAGGCCGTGGAACAGTACGGCTCGTCCGACTCGGGTGCATCGCTGGGCGATATCCTGGGCGCGGCTCTGAAGGGCGACAACTAAGTCCTGACCGACGTCTGAGTAAAAAGAAGGCCCCGCAGG
>Ga0157387_10887_pt1 | contig 17758 bp, 18 predicted proteins | sample T8_LowC_AmetaT_FD_116788 | JGI IMG/M metagenome (GOLD analysis project Ga0157387, IMG submission 116788) | Metatranscriptome of Roseovarius nubinhibens ISM and Alexandrium tamarense co-culture from University of Georgia, USA - T8_LowC_A metaT... ... | reverse complement strand
GTGATCTATACCCGCCCACTGTGACATGCAAGAGGGATTCCGCCGGGCCGGTTTGAAAAACACCGGCTTGCCGCCGTGCCCGTCATTGGCAAGACTGCGAGTTCGGGGAGCGCAGGAAATGGCAGGAAATCTCTACTTTCTGATTGGTGGCATCGGCATGTTCCTGCTGGGGATGGAGCTGATGACGGCGGCCTTGCGCGATACTGCTGGCAGCCGCTTGCGCGGGGTGCTGACGCGGTTCACCACGACGCCTTTGCGCGGTGTGATGACCGGCGCGGCGGCCACCGCCGTCGTGCAATCCTCAAGCGCGACGACGGTTATGACGGTGGGGTTTGTCGGGGCCGGGCTGATGACGATGCCGCAGGCATTGGGCATTCTCTATGGCGCCAATATCGGCACCACGGCAACCGGCTGGCTGGTCTCTCTGTTGGGCTTCAAGCTCAAGCTCGGCAATCTGGCGCTGTTGCTGCTGTTTCCGGCGGCTCTTGCCGATCTGCTGGCGCGGGGGCCGCTGGCCCGGGCCGGGCGCACGGTCGCGGGTTTGTGCCTGTTGTTGATCGGGCTCGACCTGATGCAATCGGGCGCAAGCGACCTGACCGCCTATCTGACGCCAGAAAGCCTGCCGGGAAGCGGCATGGGCGGCCTGCTTCTGCTGGTGGGGCTGGGGGCTACGGTGACCATCGTCATGCAATCCTCGAGCGCGGCCATGGCGCTGGCGCTTGTCATGCTGTCGGGTGGGGCGATAACGCTGTTGCAGGCGGCTGCGATCGTGATCGGGATGAACATCGGCACCACCTTTACCGCTGTTCTCGCCTCGACCGGCGGGTCGGTGCCGATGCGGCAGACCGCGCTGGCCAATCTGATCTTCAACATCGTGACCTCGGTCCTGGCCTTTCCGCTGCTGTTGCTGCTGCGACCGGTGTTCGAGAGTGCCGCCGGGCTGGGCGATGATCTGAGCGTTCTGCTGCTCTTTCACACCGGGTTCAATCTGGTGGGAACGGCGCTGTTCCTGCCGCTGACCGGGTGCTTTGCCGGCCTGGTGGCGCGGCTGTTGCCCGAACGAGAGAGCGATCAACTATTTGTGCCCGACCGCAGCCTGCTCAAGGATGCGAATGCCGCTTTGCTGGCGGCACAGTCGGGCACGCGCACCGTGGCCGAGCGGATGTTTTCGGCCCTGGGCGCCGGTCTGGCCCCCGCGCCCGACTACCGACCCATCGCCGCGCTGACGCCCTGTGTCCGCGCGCTGGAGGATTTGCGCGCCTTTCTGTCCGAGATCCGACTGCCGCCCGATCGCGCGCAGGATATCGAGACCTTTTCGGATATCCTGCACCAGATCGACCATCTGACCCGGCTGCTGGACCGGGCGCGGCAGACCGGCAATATCGACACCCTGCTGCATGACAGGTTGTTGCGGCGCTCTGCCCTTGGGGCCGGGGCAGCGCTGCGGCGGTCCGGCGCGGCGTTGGGCGCGCTGCCCGAAGGAATGCGGCTGGAACGGTTGCGCCATCTGATCGGCGCGCGGCGCAAGCGTCATCGCCGGGCGATGATGCTGGGCGAGCACGTGGGGTTGTTTTCGCTGGATCAGGTCTTTGCCCATACCGACGCGATGCGCTGGCTGGACCGGGTGCTGCATCATGCCGAACGGGTGGCGCATTACCACCGCGCGGCGGCGGCACGGTTGCCCGCGGCAGACGCGCCGCCACGGGCTGAGACGGGTTAGAGGCTGGCGTCCAGTTTCGCCAGGATCGCGGCACCCATTTCGGTGGTCGAGACCGGGGTCACACCCTCGGTTCCCAGCAGGTCGGCGGTGCGCACACCGTCGGCCAGAACCTGTTCCACCGCTGCTTCTAGCCGGTCGGCCTCGGCGCCCTGGTCAAAGCTGTAGCGCAGCGCCATGGCAAAGCTGAGGATACAGGCGATCGGGTTGGCCTTGCCTTGGCCTGCGATATCGGGGGCCGAGCCGTGCACGGGCTCGTACAGCGCCTTGGGGCGGCCATTGGCCATCGGTGCGCCCAGCGAGGCCGAGGGCAGCATGCCAAGGCTGCCGGTCAGCATCGCGGCGCAGTCCGACAGGATGTCGCCGAACAGGTTGTCGGTCAGGATCACGTCAAACTGCTTGGGCGCGCGGACCAGCTGCATGGCACCGTTGTCGGCATACATGTGGCTGAGTTCGACCTCGGGATAGTCCTTGGCCACGCGGGTCACCACCTCGCGCCACAGGATGCCCGATTCCATCACGTTGGCCTTTTCCATCGAGCACAGCTTCTTGCTGCGGCGCATCGCCAACTCAAAAGCCGAGCGTGCGACCCGTTCGATCTCGCTTTCGGTATAGCGCTGGGTGTTGATGCCCACCCGCTCGTTGCCCTCTTCGAAGATGCCGCGCGGCTCGCCGAAATAGACACCCGAGGTCAGCTCGCGCACGATCATGATGTCGAGCCCGGCAACGATGTCCTTTTTCAGCGATGAGAAATCGGCCAGCGCGTCGAAACACTGGGCCGGGCGCAGGTTGGAGAACAGGTCCATCTCCTTGCGCAGGCGCAGCAGGCCGCGTTCGGGTTTGACGCTGAAATCGAGATCGTCGTATTTGGGGCCACCCACGGCGCCCAGCAACACGGCATCGGCCTCTTGCGCCTTGGCCATGGTCTCGTCCGCCAGCGGCACGCCATGGACGTCATAGGCGGCACCGCCGACCAGGTCCTCGCTGACGTCGAAATTCAGGCCGCGCTTGTCGCCGAACCAGCCGATGATCTTGCGCACTTCGGCCATGACTTCGGGGCCAATTCCGTCACCGGGCAGGATGAGGAGCGAGGGATTGGACATGGAACTCTCCTTGCGTTTCGTCGCAATGGCCCTAGCGCGCCAGAGGCGGGCGGTCAATGTGGCGTGGGTGGTCTGCGCTGTCCTGACAGGGGAAAACGGGATTCAGAGGGGTGCGGCCAGCAAGCCCGCGGCCAAGAGATCCCAGACCCGGCGGATCCGGGGCGTCAGCCGCATCGCCTGCGGCGCGGCCAGCCACATCTCGAGCGGCGGTACAGGCAACTCAAAGGGCAGCACCTCGACCAGCGGATCGGCGGCGACGATGCTGCGTTGGCCAAAGCCGATGCCGCAGCCGGCCCGGATCAGCTGCCAATAGGCGCTTTGATTGTCGCAACGCATGGCAAAACTGTGCCGCGTCACCGGCCAGCCCAGCGCTTGCATCGTTTTGACGATGATCGGGTCCGCGTCATATCCCACCAGATCGAAATCGAGCAGGTCCTCTGCCCGGGTGGGGCGGCCCTTGCGCTCGAGATAGCTGGTGGCGGCGCAGGCGCATAGCGGCACGTCGCCGATATGGCGTGCAACGATATCCACCTGCCGGGGCCGGTACATGCGGACCGCGATATCGGCGGCGCGAAACAGCAGGTTCTCGGTGGTGTCGCTGGGCACCAGTTCCAGCTCGATCGCGGGTTCGGCAGCCCGGATATCCGCCAGGATCGGTGGCAGGATATGATGCGAGGCAAAGACCGAGGCGGTGATGCGCACGGTGCCCGCCAGCGATTGCGATTGCCCGGCGGCGGTGACCGAGATTGCGGTCATCGCCCGGTGCGCCTGCTGCGCCAGCGGCAGGATCCGGGCGCCGTCCGCGCTCAGCTTCAGGCCGCGCGCGTGCCGGTCGAACAGCGACAGGCCCAGCGCCTGTTCCAGCGCCTGCACATGCCGGCCCAGGGTGGGCTGGCTGCGATCCAGCTGCCGTGCCGCCGCCGACAGAGAGCCGGTCTCGGCCACCGCCAGAAAGCTCTGGATCAGGGACCAGTCGCCAATATCCGAGAGTTCATCCATTCATCAATGAATACATGATCTGCGGTTTTGGGCAATTCTCTCCATTCATTTGAATGCTTATCTAAGTATGAACAGTGATTGGAGAGCCAGCATGACACAGACAGTTCTTGTTCTCGGGGCCTCGGGCCGGTTCGGGCGCAACGCGGCCGAGGCGTTTGGACGAGCGGGTTGGACAGTGCGCCAGTTCGACCGAAAGCGCGACGATCTGGACGCTGCCGCGCGCGGTGCGGATGTGATCGTGAACGCCTGGAACCCGCCCTATCCCGATTGGGCCGCCACGGTGCCGGGCTTGCACGCACGGGTGATCAAAACAGCGCAAGCGACGGGTGCCACGGTGATCATCCCCGGAAATGTCTATGTCTTTGGTGCCGACACGCCCGCGCCCTGGGGGCCTGACAGCCCGCATGCAGCAACCAACCCGCTGGGCCGCATTCGTATCGACATGGAGGCCGCCTATCGCGCTTCGGGCGTTCGCACCATCCTGCTGCGCGCGGGCGATTTTCTGGATACCTGCGCCTCGGGCAACTGGTTCGATCAGGTGATGATCAAGCGGCTCGACAAGGGGCGGTTCACCTATCCGGGCAATCCCGATATTCCGCATGCCTGGGCATATCTTCCCGATCTTGCCCGCGCCACCGTTACCCTGTCCGAGCGGCGCGAGACGCTGCCGGTGTTCTGCGATCTTACTTATCCCGGCTATACGATGACAGGCCGGCAGATTGCGACGGGACTGGAACAGGTGACGGGCCGGCGCGTCGCGCTCAAGCGCATGAACTGGCTGCCCTTACACCTGGCCCGGCCTGTCTGGTCGTTGGCCGGCTCACTTCTGGAGATGCGCTATCTCTGGAATACACCGCACAGTCTGGATGGGGCCGCGTTTGCGAAGGTTTTGCCGGAGTTTGTCCAAACACCGTTCGAGCAAGCGCTTGCCTCGGCGATCCCGGCGCGATTATTGGCGGCTCAGGTCCACCCAGACCAGGCGGTGGCGGCTGGCCTCTGAGACCGGGCCCGCGCTCGGGTCATCCGGCGCGGGCCAGACCACGCCCGAGCCGACAACGCGCCAGTGGGTCGAGGGCAGAACGTAGTCGACCCGGAACCGGCCGATCCCCGGCCAGTCGACCGTGTCCCGCGCATCCGGACCAGCATGACCCTGAGGGCCTGCCCGCGCGGCGCCAGAGCTTTCGGGCGCCGGGTCTTGCAGGCGCGGATCGGCCAAGAGCGCGCGGATCGTTCCGCGATAGCCCTCGCCATCCTGCGGGTCCAGATTGGCTCCCCCGGCCAGCACGAAGGGAAGGTCGGGCATGGCCCCGACGACGCCATCCAGCAGCAGTTGCCAGAACCGGGTTTCGTCGCGGTTGCGCAGCCCGTTGCGATCCTCGGGACCATCAAAGACGGGCGGCCCGGCCTGATAGGTCAGCAGCACCATCCGCCCCATATCGGTGTCGATCGGAACCAGCCAATGCCCGGTGGAGGACAGGCGCTGCGCGGCCTGCGCCGCTTCCGAGGGGAAGGCGTGACCGCCGCTCTCGGGCAGGGTTGCCCCGGGCAGGTCGCGCCAGCGCAGGGCAGAGAAATCCTGTATCTCGGCCTGCGCAATGGGGTGACGAGACAGGATCGCGATGCCGCCCTGACCGGTGAAGCGGCCGTAGCCCTGCGCATCACCCGGGCCGCCGATCCGTCGGTCGCCATCCAGATCCAGATCGGTGGCACGCCCGCTATTGGGTTGGGCGGCAAAAATGTGTGCCATCTCCCACCCGGCGGCGGCCAGCTGTGCGGCCAGCGCATCCAGCGCCCGGCCCTCGTGATCCCAATCCAGCCCTTGAAGCGCTAGGATATCGGGGCGGGCAGAGGCAATCACTGACACCACCGCCGCGACCTGCGTGTCGCGGCCACCGGCAATGTCGCGCAGCATCAGGCCCGGCCCTTTGCGGCTGAGTTCGGTGTTGAACGTCGCGACCCGCAGCACCTCGGCCGCTGCCGCAACCGGCAACAGGCACAAGACCAGGGCGGCCAGCCGGATCATGCGGTCTGCATCGCCTCGGCGTTGGAATAGACGCGGCGACGCTTTTCCTCGATCAGCTCGGCGATTCGCATCATCGCAAGCCCGCGCATGATCATCGAGGCGGGCAGGAATGCCCAGGCGCTCATGGTCCAGATCAGGGTCTGGGCGCTGTAAAGGTTGATCGGGTCAAAGAGATCCGAGGCCATCTTGATCATGGCGGGGATCAGAAACGGCAGCAACACGCCCAGAACCATGTTGATCCGCCCGTCCCGTTGCAGGCGCGCCACCACATCGCCGCCGGTGGTCGGGTCGAAAAGCGGCAAATTGATCCAGACATTGAAGGCACCATTGGCGGTGGGCCAGCCGCGCACACGGACCGCGAACCAGAAGGCCACAACCGTCAGAAGCGCAATCACATAGGCCACGGCAGCGGTCACGCGCACGTCATAGATCAGCTCGGGCGCCGCGCCCACCGGTAGCATCAGCACCACCAGCCGGACCGGGGAATAGGGGAAATCGGCGATATGAGCGATCAGCAGGCCAAAGCCCGAGAACAGCGCGGTGATGTTGGTGGGCTCGACCCTCTCTTTGCAGATCAGGGTCAGAAAAGTGATCATCGTCAGCAGAGCGATGAACCGCATCCGGTTCAACGGCGGAGCGTCCCTGAATTCGATGAAGCTGGGAAAGGTCGAGTTGTATTCTGCAAAGGTCAGCACAAAGGCCAGAATCGCCAGAAGAACGACGATCTCGGTCGCTGTCGTGGCGGCGCTGGGCAAATAAAGCGCCGGAATGACGACGACAAGCGCCACCAAGAATCCGCGCAGAGCCGCGCCTGAGATGCGTGCAATCACTGTCCGATCCCTTCAAACTGGACAGGCCGATGCGTTGCCGGGCCTTTGTTCCAACTTGAGTCCGCCGAGTTGGCGGAGTGCCTCATTTTAGCCTCATTTGTGCCGCCATTCGGCCACCCACTCAAGTCATCGAGTCACGAGACAGCCGATTTAAGGCAAAAACATGGCGCAACTGGTGCCTTCTTGCATCATAGATGGCGTAAATTTTTGGCAAGTTATCCGTGATGTCTACATGTTGTGGTTGTGCTTCGGGTGATCACAAGTGAGCTCTCGAATACCGATGCCGGAACACGAAAATAGGGCCACATCCGATGGATGCGGCCCTTATTTTTAAGGCTCAAAGTGAGATCAAACCCAGGGACGCGCCTGCGCGGCCTGCGCTTCGAACGTGTCGATGGCGGCGGCCTTTTCCATGGTCAGCCCGATATCGTCCAGACCGTTGAGCAGGCAGTGCTTCTTGAAGGCGTCGACTTCGAACGGGATCACCTCTCCATCCGAGGTAGTGATCTCTTGCGCTTCCAGGTCCACGGTCATGCGGGCATTGGCCCCCTTCTCGGCATCCTTCATCAGGATATCGACCTGTTCCTGCGGCAGCACGATCGGCAGGATGCCGTTCTTGAAGCTGTTGTTGAAGAAGATGTCGGCAAAGGAGGTCGAGATGATGCATTTAATGCCGAAATCGGCGATCGCCCAGGGGGCGTGTTCGCGCGAGGAGCCGCAGCCGAAATTGTCGCCGGCCACCAGGATTTCGGCATCGCGGTATTGCGGCTTGTTCAGCACGAAATCGGGGATCTCGGTGCCGTCGCGGTTATAGCGCATCTCGTCGAACAGGTTCTTGCCGAACCCGGTCCGCTGGATGGATTTCAGGAACACCTTGGGGATGATCATGTCGGTGTCGATATTGACCAGCGGCATGGGGGCCGCGATGCCCTGGATTTTGGTGAATTTTTCCATTTTCGTTTCCTTTCGGAGAGCCGCTCATCCATCCCTGCGGGCTGTCTTCGCGAAGACGCCCGCAAGGGCGGAGGAGCGCCCGATTCAGATCAGCTCGCGCACGTCGGTCAGCTTGCCGGTCAGGGCAGCGGCGGCGGCCATGGCGGGCGATACAAGATGCGTTCGACCCTTATAGCCCTGGCGGCCTTCGAAGTTGCGGTTCGAGGTCGCGGCGCAGCGTTCGCCCGGGGCCAGCTGGTCGGGGTTCATCGCCAGGCACATCGAACAGCCCGCAAGGCGCCATTCGAAACCGGCATCCTTGAGGATATCGGCAATACCTTCCTCTTCCGCCTGAGCCCGCACCAGGCCCGAGCCGGGCACCACCATGGCCCGCAGGCCGCTCTTGATCTTCTTACCCTTCACCACCTCGGCGACAGCGCGCAGATCCTCGATCCGGCCGTTGGTGCAGGATCCGATAAAGACGGTGTCGATCTCGATGTCGGTCAGCTTCTGACCCGGGGTCAGCCCCATGTATTCGATCGAGCGGCGGGCCGCCTCGACCTTGCCGCCGGTGAAGTCCTCGGGGCTCGGCACCACGCCGGTGATCGGCAGCACGTCCTCGGGGCTGGTGCCCCAGGTTACGACCGGTTCGATCTCTTCGCCCTTCAGGGTGACGATCTTGTCGAAATGGGCGCCGTCATCGGAATAGAGCGTCTTCCACCAGGCAAGCGCGGCCTCCCACTGGGCGCCCTTGGGCGCATGCGGGCGGCCTTTGACATAGTCGAAGGTGGTCTGGTCCGGAGCGATCAGGCCGGCGCGGGCACCGCCTTCGATTGCCATGTTGCAGACGGTCATGCGGCCTTCCATCGACAGGTCGCGAATGGCTTCGCCACAATATTCGATGACATAGCCGGTGCCGCCGGCGGTGCCGGTCGCACCGATCACGGCCAGCGTGATATCCTTGGCGGTGACGCCCGGATTCAGCTTGCCGGTGATTTCGACCTTCATGTTCTTGGATTTCTTCTGGATCAGCGTCTGGGTGGCCAGCACATGTTCCACTTCCGAGGTGCCGATGCCATGCGCCAGCGCGCCGAAGGCGCCATGGGTGGCAGTGTGGCTATCACCGCAGACCACGGTCATGCCCGGCAGGGTCCAGCCCTGCTCGGGGCCGACGATATGCACGATACCCTGGCGGATGTCGTCGACCGGATAGTAATGCACGCCGAATTCACGCGCGTTCTTGTCCAGTGCCTGCACCTGGATGCGGCTCTCCTCGGTCATCTGCGCCGGGTCCTCGCGGCCCTCGGTGGTGGGCACGTTGTGGTCCGGCACGGCGATGGTCTTTTCCGGCGCGCGCACCTTGCGGCCCGCCATGCGCAGACCTTCGAAGGCCTGTGGGCTGGTCACCTCGTGCACCAGGTGACGGTCGATATAGAGAAGGCAGGTGCCGTCCTCGGCCTCGTGGGCCAGATGGGCATCCCAGATCTTGTCATAGAGTGTCTTGGGGGACATGTGTCCTCTCCCGTTCTTGAGAATTGGCTGTAAAGACGTGGCTGTACCCGGCCTATAGGCGGGCGAGGACCGAACGGGTCGCGCCAAAGAACCGCTCGCGCAGGCGGGCGCGGTCTTGCAGGTCCATGCTCGGGGCGTCGTGGGGTGTCATGCTGTCCAGATACATGTCCGCCCTGAGTCTCGCAAGGTCTTGCGTTTGTCGCGACAAGCCTGCCAAGCTGGCGAAGGAGCCGATACATGAGTGAAGACATCCTGCCCGCCACGCTGGACGAGCTGATCGCGACCCTGCTGACCGAGGGTCACAGGCTCGTGGGCCTGTTCCTGACGCCGGGCTGGCGGCAGTATCAGCTGTTGATCATCGTGCTGCTGATCGGCGCCGCTCTGCTGCTGTCATTGCTGACGCGCACCCACTGGGAAGCCTGGGCACGGTCGCGCGCAGGCTGGCCGAAATGGCGGCTCAGAACCTTGGTGCTGCTGATGCGGCGGCTGTCGCTGCTCTATTTCGTGGTGCTCAGCTGGATGACCTATCTGGTCATGCAGCAGATGACCTGGCCTTCGCGCAGTTATGTGATCGGGGTGGTGGCGACGCTAGCCACGGCGCTGCTGGTCATTGCCCTGGTGGCGCGGGCGGTGCGCAATCGCACCATCCGGCTGGTGTTCCGCTGGTCGATGTGGGTCTATGCCACGCTGGTAGCGCTGAATCTGACCGACGATGTGGCGCGATTCCTTGACGGGATCTCGATCGAGATCGGGGCGCTGCATATCTCGGTTCTGGGCGTGATGAAGGCGGTGCTGCTGGTTGGCGCCTTGCTGGTGCTGGTGCGGCTGGCGTCGCAGGGCGCGTCGAACGCGCTGGCCCGAAACGACGATATCTCGCCCTCGATGCAGGTGCTGTTGGCCAAGGCGGTGCAGGTGCTGCTGTATGGCTGGGTCTTTATCGTGGCGATCCGCACGCTGGGCTTCGACCTGACCGGGCTGGCCTTTCTGTCCGGCGCAATCGGTGTCGGCATCGGCTTTGGCCTGCAAAAGGTAGTGTCGAACCTGATCTCGGGCATCATCATTCTGATGGACCGTTCGATCAAGCCGGGCGATGTGATCTCGCTGGGCGAGACCTTTGGCTGGATCAACGCGCTGGGCGCGCGCTATGTCTCGGTGGTCACGCGGGACGGGCGCGAATACCTGATCCCGAACGAGGATCTGATCACCAGCCAGGTGGTGAACTGGTCGCATTCGGATCAGTATGTCCGGCTCGACCTGAATTTCGGCACCAGCTATGGCGACGACCCGCATAAGGTGCGCGCGGTCTCCATTGCCGCCGCGCGGTCCGTTGGGCGGGTCCTGTCCGGAAGCGGGCGCGACCCGGTCTGCCATATCGTGGGCTTCGGCGACAGCAGCGTCGATTACGTGCTGCGCTTCTGGATCACCGACCCGACCGCCGGCCTGACCAATATTCGCGGCAATGTGTTCCTGGCGCTCTGGGATGCGTTCCAGGCCGAGGGTATCTCGATCCCGTTCCCGCAACGCGAGGTGCGGATGCTGGAAAACGAGGGCGGTTTGCCCCAGTTTGCCGGGCAGGGTGGTGCCGATTGACCCCAGTACCACGCATGCCGTATGGCGGTTCATTGAAAAGTCATAGACGGGTTGCTAAATTCGACCTGACCCAGCGCCGGGGATCGGTCGGCGCGCCCTATAGGAGGACGATGTCCTGTTACCTCATACAGCGGCGGCCATGCCCGCCCATGCAGGGGCCAAAATGATGGCCCAAGGCACTTATACCAGCGAACAGCTGCTGGACCGCATTCTGACCTCTCTCAACGATGACAAGGCCGAAGACCTCGTGCAGATCGACCTGCGGGGCAAGACCTCGATGGGCGATTATATGGTCATCGCCTCGGGCCGGTCGACCCGTCAGGTCTCGGCCATGGCCGAGAAGCTGGTGCAGCGTCTGAAGGATGAGTTCGGCCTGAACTCCAAGATCGAGGGCAAGGATGCCGGCGACTGGGTGCTGATCGATACCGGCGACGTGATCGTGCATATCTTCCGTCCGGAAGTGCGCGAGTTCTATCAGCTGGAAAAGATGTGGATGCCGCAGGGCGCCAAGACATCGGCCAACTAAAGGCGTCCGCCCGGCCCTGATCCCGGGGCCGGTGGGCGAATGACCCATGCGCGTCAGCATTCTCGCGGTCGGCCGCTTGCGGACCGGGCCGGAAAAATCCCTGATCGACGACTACCTGACCCGGTTCGACAGGACCGGTCGCGCGCTGGGTCTGGGACCCGCGCGGGTGGTCGAGGTCGAGGACAAGAAGAACGCCGGCATGGGCGCCGAGGCGGCGCTGTTGCGCAAGGCGCTGCCGGCGGGCGCGGTTCTGTGTACCCTGGACGAGCGTGGCAAACAGCTCTCTTCGCCCGATTTCGCGGATCGGATGGCTGGGTGGCGCGACACCGGCCGGCAGGATCTGGCGCTTGTGATCGGCGGCGCCGATGGGATTGACCCCAGCCTGCGGGCCGAGGCGGATTTCTCGATTTCTTTCGGCGCGATGGTCTGGCCGCATATGCTGGTCCGGGTGATGCTGGCCGAGCAGCTTTACCGCGCTGCGACCATCCTGGCCGGCAGCCCCTATCACAGGGTGTGAGGCGCGATATGGCAGAGCTGTTGATCGTCTATCACTCGCGCACCGGAGGCAGCCGTCAGATGGCCGAGGCCTGCGCCGCGGGCGCGCAGAGCGAGATCGCCACAACGCTGCTGACAGCTGAGGCAGCAGGCCCTGAGGACCTGCTGCGCGCCAGTGGTTACGTGTTCTGCTGCCCGGAAAATCTGGCGGCGATCTCGGGCGCGATGAAGGAATTCCTTGACCGCTGCTACTACCCCGTTCTGGGCCGGATCGAGGGGCGCGCCTATGCGCAGATGATCTGCGCCGGATCGGACGGGCAGAACGCCGCCCGGCAACTGGCGCGCATCGCCACCGGCTGGCGCCTGAAAGAGGTGCAGCCGCCGCTGATCCTGTGCACCCACGCGCAGACGCCCGAGGCGATTCAGGCCCCCAAACACATACCCGAAGCCGAGCTTGGTCAATGCCGCGACCTGGGCCAGGCGCTGGGCGCCGGGCTGGCGATGGGCATGTTCTGATCAAGGGTGTCACCCCGAACGGAAAACCCCGCCGGCCGGGGCCGACGGGGCGTGAAATCCATCAGGATCGGGGAGGCAGTGCCCTCTTATTGAACCAGCTGGCTGGCCGAGACCACATCCAGGCCCAGCGCTTCGCCGACGGCGGCATAGGTCAGCTTGCCGGCATGCACGTTCAGGCCGTTCAGCAGGTGCACGTCATCGGCGCAGGCCTGTTTCCAGCCCTTGTCGGCCAGCGCCAGCATGAACGGCATGGTGGCGTTGCCCAGCGCGATGGTCGAGGTGCGCGCAACCGCGCCCGGCATGTTGGCCACGCAGTAATGCATGATGCCGTCGACCTCGTAGATCGGGTCCTGGTGGGTGGTCGCCTTCGAGGTCTCGAAACAGCCGCCCTGGTCGATCGCAACGTCAACCAGCGCCGCGCCCGGCTTCAGCTCGCTCAGCTGTGCGCGGCTGATCAGCTTGGGCGCAGCAGCGCCCGGGATCAGCACGGCGCCGATGATCATGTCGGCCTGACGGGCCAGTTCGATCGTGTTGCCGGCGCTGGCATAGCTGTTCTTGAAGGTGCCGCCAAAGACGTCGTCGAGGTAACGCAGGCGCGGGATCGAGCGGTCGAGCACGGTCACATCGGCGCCCATGCCAGCGGCGATCTTGGCCGCGTGGGTGCCGACGACACCGCCGCCGATGACCAGAACCTTGGCCGGGCCCACACCGGGAACGCCGCCCATCAGCACGCCGCGACCGCCATTGGCCTTTTGCAGGGTCCAGGCGCCAACCTGCGGTGCCAGACGCCCGGCAACCTCGGACATCGGTGCCAGCAGCGGCAGGCCGCCATTGCGGTCGGTCACGGTCTCATACGCGATGCAGGTCGCGCCCGAAGCCAGCAGGTCATGGGTCTGGTCCGGATCGGGTGCCAGGTGCAGATAGGTGAACAGCAGCTGGCCCTCGCGCAGCATCTTGCGCTCGATGGCCTGCGGTTCCTTGACCTTGACGATCATGTCGGCGGTGGCAAACACCTCTGCGGCGGTGTCCACGATCCGGGCGCCCGCGTCGACATAGTCGGCGTTGTCAAATCCGGCACCGGCGCCGGCATTGGTTTCGATGATGACCTCATGCCCGTGCGAGACGGCCTCGCGCGCTGCATTCGGGGTCATGCCGACACGGAACTCCTGAGGTTTGATTTCCTTGGGGCATCCGATTTTCATTTCTGCGTCCTCCGTTCGCAATCTGCCCAAATATGTGGCAGATACGGGAAGCAATTTCTGTGAAACTCCACTCGCCTTTTGGAGAGTTTTCAGGATATTCTTCGAAGCTTGAGCCAAATGTTGCAAAGGATGTGCGCCGATGAGCCTCGACGCGACGGATCGCAAGATTCTCACCGCCCTTCAGGCAAAGGGCCGGATGTCCAATGCGGAACTGTCCGACAAGGCCAACCTGTCGCCATCGGCCTGTCACCGGCGGGTCCAGCGGCTCGAGGCCGAAGGTTATATCCGCAATTACGTGGCCCTGCTGGACGCCCGCAAGATGGGCCTGCCGACAACGGTTTTTGTCGAGATCACCCTGCAGGGTCAGGCCGACGAGGTGCTGGACGCGTTTGAAAAGGCGGTGGCGCGCATTCCCGATGTGCTGGAATGCCACCTGATGGCCGGAACGGCGGATTACATTCTCAAAGTGGTGGCCGAAAACACCGAGGATTTCGCCCGCATCCACCGCCAGCACCTGTCCCGCCTGCCCGGGGTGGCCCAGATGCAAAGCTCGTTCGCGCTCCGGACCGTGTTCAAGACAACGGCCCTGCCGGTCTGACCCTTTCGGCGCCCTTGCATCCGCAAACACGAGGGGCATACTTGCACGAGCGGTGGCCCGATTTTTGATTTCCCGCAATGAAATTACCATTTGTCCGTGACATGCAACGGTCACACAGGCCCGTTAGGGGCAGACAGATCAACCGTATCGAGAGGAGCGTATTTTGACCCATGAATCCGACGACCCCAGCTTGGATTGGCTCGAGGCCGAATTGGAGGATTCGCTGGATGAGGATTTCGAGATCGAATTCAGCGAACCGATGCTGTCGATGGAAATCCGCCGGATCTACAAGGATCAGCGCCCCGATCTGCTCGACCGCCAGGTCTATTTCCGCAACCTGCTGCGGCTCCAGGCCGAGCTGATCAAGTTGCAGGACTGGGTGCAGCACACCAATTCCAAGGTGCTGATCATCATGGAAGGCCGCGATGCCGCCGGCAAGGGCGGGGTGATCAAACGGATCACCCAGCGGCTGAATCCGCGGATCGCGCGGGTGGTGGCACTGCCTGCGCCGTCCCGGCGTGAACAGAGCCAGTGGTACTTCCAGCGCTACGTTCCCTATCTGCCCTCGGGGGGCGAAATGGTGCTGTTCGACCGGTCCTGGTACAACCGCGCCGGGGTCGAACGGGTGATGGGTTTTGCCACCGAGGATCAGGTCGAACAGTTTTTCCAGGACGTTCCCGAATTCGAGCGCATGCTGGTACGCTCGGGGATCATCCTGCTGAAATACTGGTTCTCGATCACCGACGAAGAGCAGCAGCTGCGATTCCTGATGCGGGTGCACGATCCGATGAAACAGTGGAAACTGTCGCCGATGGACCTGGAAAGCCGGATCCGCTGGGAGCAATATACCAAGGCCAAGGAACAGATGTTCTCGCGCACCAACATCCCCGAGGCGCCTTGGTATATCGTCGAGGGCAATGACAAGAAGCGTGAGCGGCTGAACTGCATCGAGCATCTGTTGTCCAAGATCCCTTATGAGGACATCCCGCACGAGAAGGTCACGCTGCCCGACCGCCGCTACAACCCTGACTATGAACGCCAGGTGCTGCCCGACGAACTTTACGTTCCCAAGGTCTATTGAGCCGGCAAGCGGGCGCTGCCCCCAGGGCCTCTTTCGCTCCCCCCGGAGTATCTCGGACGAAATGAAGGGGCGGGCGCGAGCGGTCAGGGATCGGTTGCGCCGAGGGTCTCGATATTGATCAGGATGCGGCGCAGATAGGCGGTAAAGGCGTCGACCTCTTCTGGCGTGAAACCGTCGAGCAGGCGGCGTTGCCGGTCAAGCGCGCTGTCGAGAATGCGGGCGTGCATCTGACGCCCGGCCTTGGTCAGGGTCCAGTGACGTCGCCGTTCGTTGCCATCTTCAGCCCTGGCAAGGCCCAGCGCATCCAGGCGGTGCAGCGACCGGCTGACGGCCGCCTTGTCGATACCGATGGTGCGCGCGGCATGCGAGACCGAACTGCCCGGCTCGCGCGTCAGCATCACCAGCATGCGCCAGTCCATCGCGCCGATCCCGAATTCTGTCTGATAGTGCCGTGCCGCCGCCCGGGTGAAGCGGTTGCCCGCAAAGGTGAGCAGAACCGTGGGCGAGCGGGTAAAGCTGAGCGTTGCGGCGGCGGGGCCATTCGGCGTTCCATCGGGGTGGACAAGGAACAGGTCGTCGGAAAGGTCGTCGGTCATGGGGTGCGTGATCCTGATGCCCGGCAATCCTAGCGACAGCTTGTTGACATGACAACACGCACTCCACAGAATACCCACTGTGTTGACATGACAACAGGGAGTCGCGCCATGTCGGATGCACCCGTCTACGAGATTGATCTGGCGGCCTTCTGGGCCGATCCTTATCCCGATCTGAAACGGATGCGGGCCGAGGCGCCCATCGCCTATGTACCGCAGCTGGGCGCGACGCTGATCACCCGGCGCGACGAAATCTTTGCGCAGGAGAAACGGATCGAGATCTTCTCCTCGGACCAGCCGCAGGGGCTGATGACGGTGCTGATGGGCCAGAACATGATGCGCAAGGATGGGGATGCGCATATGGCCGAGCGCAAGGCGATCTTTCCCACCGTCTCGCCCAAAACGGTGAAACAGGTTTGGGTCGCGCAGTTCCGAGCCGCTGCCCAGCGGGTGCTGGACGATCTGGCGCCGCGCGGCGCCTGCGACCTGGTGCGCGATTATGCCATGCCGGTTTCGGCCGAGGCACTCAAGGCGATCACCGGGCTGACCAACATGACCGCCGCCGAGATGGATCGGGTGAGCCAGGGCATGATCGACGGCTGCGCCAATTACGCGGGCGATCCCCTAGTCGAGGCGCGCTGCCATGATTGCACCGCCTCGATCGACGCCCATATCGACGCGATGATCCCGGTGCTGGATGCCAGACCCGACCATTCGCTGCTCTCGGTCCAGCGCCGCGCGGGGCTCAGCGACGCGCAGACCCGCGCTAATATCAAGCTGGCCATTTCCGGCGGCCAGAACGAGCCGCGCGATGCCATCGCCGGCACCGCCTGGGCGGTGCTCAGTCACCCGGATGCGCTGGCGCGGCTGCAATCGGGCGCGGTGCCCTGGCTGCGCGCGTTCGAGGAATATGCCCGCTGGATCTCGCCCATCGGCATGTCGCCGCGCCGGGTGGCGCAGCGTGCCACGGTGCAGGGCGTGACGCTGGAGCCCGAGGACCGGGTGTTTTTGATGTTCGGATCGGGCAATCGCGATGAAAGCGTCTTTGCCAATCCGGACCGCTTCGATCTGGATCAGGATATCGCACCGGCGATCTCCTTTGGCGCCGGGCCGCATTTCTGCGCGGGGGCCTGGGCGTCAAGGGCGCTGATCGGAGAGGTGGCGTTGCCGCTTCTTTTCGAACGATTACCGGGCCTCGCGCTGGACGGCGAGGCCCGGTTCGGCGGCTGGGCCTTCCGAGGTCCGATCACGGTGCCGGTTCGCTGGGAACCGGCACCGCGGGAGGGTTGATCAGAACAGGAAGTCCTGCGCGTCCAGCATGTCCATCTGGACGCCGAGCAGGGTCAGGCTGTTGCCCGGCGCGTCGGTGATCACCGCGTCGCCGTCCACCTCACTAAGGTGGTTGGCCTTGAGATCATCGAAATCGGCGATGCCATCGGCCTTGCCGAGATCGACAAGGTCGGCCTGGCCGCGTACGCCGAAGTCAAAGACGACATCCTTGCCGGTCGAGAAGTGGAACGTGTCCGCCCCGGCGCCGCCCAGCATGTGGTCGTCGCCCTCGCCGCCATCAAGCGCATCCTTGCCCCGACCACCGATGAGGAGGTCGTTTCCGGCGCCACCGTCGAGCATATCCTTGCCGCGGCCGCCAAGCAGCACGTCGTCGCCGTCACCGCCCGAAAGCTTGTCCATGCCACGGCCGCCGATCAGGATGTCCTGACCACCGTCGCCCCAGAAGATGTCCATGCCACGGCCACCAATCATGATGTCGTTGCCACCTTTGCCATGTGCCGCGCCACCGGTATCGTCCGTAAAGATCAGATCAGATCCGTCGCTGCCTTCGCAGGCATTTTCCGGCTCTGGTTCGGGTTTCGGCTCGGGTTCGGGTTTCGGCTCGGGTTCGGGCTTCGGCTCGGGTTCGGGTTTCGGCTCGGGTTCGGGTTTCGGCTCGGGTTCGGGCTTCGGCTCGGGTTCGGGCTTCGGCTCGGGTTCGGGCTTCGGCTCGGGTTCGGGCTTCGGCTCGGGTTCGGGCTTCGGCTCTGG
>Ga0157387_17608_pt1 | contig 18508 bp, 16 predicted proteins | sample T8_LowC_AmetaT_FD_116788 | JGI IMG/M metagenome (GOLD analysis project Ga0157387, IMG submission 116788) | Metatranscriptome of Roseovarius nubinhibens ISM and Alexandrium tamarense co-culture from University of Georgia, USA - T8_LowC_A metaT... ... | reverse complement strand
GGAACACCGCCATATTGGCGATATCCGCCGCCTCGACAAAGCGGCCCATTGAGGTGCCTGAGGCATAACCCGCATAGACCTGATCGCGGCTCATGCCCTTGGCCGCGGCCTCGCGCGCCAGCACGCCTTCCATCCGCGGGCCTTCGACCGAGCCGGGACAGATCACGTTGCAGCGGATCCCGTGCGGGCCAAGCTCCATCGCCAGCGTCTTGGCCAGCCCGATCACGCCCCATTTCGCCGCCGCATAGGGCGCGCGATAAGGAAAGCCATACTGCCCCGCGGTTGAAGAGGTGATGACAATGCTGCCTGCGCCCTGCCGTTTCAGCATCGGCGCGGCGTATCTGGCGCACAGAAACGCACCGTCGAGATTGACCGAAACACAGGCGCGCCAGCCCTCAAGCGGCATGTCCTCGACCAGCGCGGTCGGCCCGGCAATCCCGGCATTGGAACAGAGCGTATCGAGCCCGCCCCATGCCTCTTCGATCTCACCGAACCAGGCCGCAACCGAGGCCTCGTCGGCCACATCCACAACACTCTGCCGCCAGTGGCCGGGACAGGCGGCAAGCGCCGCCCTGTCCACATCCGCGATCCAGACCCGCGCCCCCGCCACGTCAAAGGCCTCGGCCATGGCGCAGCCGATGCCCCCGGCACCAGCGGTGATCAGAACGCGCGCGCTCATGCCGGTTTCCGGATCGCGCTGCCCGCGCCCTCGGGGTAGGACAGGCCTGCCTGCGCCTCGGCGATGCGGGCCATGGCGGCCTCGATTTCGGGCGAAGGCGCACAGGGTTTGCGGGTTTCCAGGCTCACATGCAGAAGGAAGCTTTCGCCGGTGGCCAAGAGCTTGTCGCCCTCGTACATGCGATGGAAAAGGTGCAGCTTCTTGCCCTGCCCCAGCAGCATCTGGGTTTCGACCCGGATCCGCGCGCCCGCATGGGCCTCATCCAGATGGCGGATATGGGTCTCGGCGGTGAAATAGCTGCCGCCTGCGGCGATATAGTCAGCATCGCAACCGATGATCTCCATGAACCGGTCGGTGGAATTGGCAAACGCCTCCAGGTATTTCGACTCGGTCATATGGCCGTTGTAATCGGTCCAGTCGAGCGGCACCGCGCGCGACAAGGTCAGGATCGGCTGGGTCAGGTCGGCAGTATCCAGATCGGGCAGCGCCTTGGGCTTCAGCGCCGCGTCATGCTTGTTCAGCACCGCGCCCGCGCCCCAGTTCTGCGCCTTGAGCGCCCGCATCATGCCGACAAGGTTGTTGTCGCGGATACGCTCCAGTTCGCGGATCGTGTGATGACCCGATTGCGCATCCGACTGGCCCGCGATCAGGTCGACCAGCTCATCGGTGAATTCGGGCACATCCATCAGCTTGGTCCAGGGCCAGCTGAGGCAGGGGCCGAACTGCGCCATGAAATGCTTCATGCCCGCCTCGCCGCCCGCCACGCGATAGGTCTCGAACAGGCCCATCTGCGCCCAGCGGATGCCGAACCCCATGCGGATCGCCTCGTCGATCTCTTCGGTGGTGGCGATGCCGTCCTTGACCAGCCAGAGCGCCTCGCGCCAGACGGCTTCGAGAAAGCGGTCGGCGATATGGGCGTCGATCTCCTTGCGCACATGCAGCGGGAACTGACCCAGTCCGCGCATGATCTCCTTGGCGCGCTCGATCATCTCGGGGCTGTTTTCCGGCGTCGTCACCAGTTCGATCAGCGGCAGCAGGTAGACCGGGTTGAACGGGTGCGTCACCACGATCTGACCGGGGCGCAGCGCCCCCTCCTGCAATTCCGATGGCTTGAAGCCAGAGGTCGAGGACCCCAGGATCGCGCCCGGATCGCAGGCTTCCTGGATCGAGCGATAGACTTTCAGTTTCAGGTCCAGACGCTCTGGCACGCTCTCCTGAATCCACGCGGCCCCTGTGACCGCCTCCCCCAGATCGGCGTGAAAGCTCAGCTTGCCCTCGGGCGGCAGCGGCATGTCGCTGAGACCGGGCAGCGAGCGGCGGGCATTGGCCAGCACCTCGCCGATCTTGCGCTCGGCCTCGGGGTCGGGGTCGAACACCCGAACATCCCAGCCGTTGAGCAGAAAGCGCGCGGCCCAGCCGCCGCCGATCACGCCGCCACCGATGATTGCAGCCGTTGTCATTCCCGATTTTCCTTGTCGCTACCCGGCTCTTCATTTCGCCGGAAATACTCCGGGGGTCCGGGGGCAGCGCCCCCAGCCTCTCCGCAAAAGACTTACTTCGCCACTGGCGCGCGTTTCACCAGCCCCAGCTTTTCGCGCACTTCCTGCGGGCCGATCACCCGCGCGCCCATGTTCGACACGATCCCTGCGGCCCGTTCGACCAGTTGCCAGTTCTCGGCCAGCACGCCCTTGTCGAGCCACAGGTTATCCTCGAGCCCGACCCGCACGTTGCCCCCCGCCAGCACCGATGCCGCCGCATAGGCCATCTGATTGCGCCCCAGCGCAAAGGCGCTGAAGGTCCAGTCATCGGGCACGTTGTTGACCATCGCCATGAAGGTATTGAGGTCATCGGGCGCGCCCCACGGTACCCCCATGCAGAGTTGGACCAGCGCCGGGCCCTCCAGCACGCCATCCTTGACCAGCTGCTTGGCATACCACAGGTGGCCGGTGTCAAACGCCTCGATCTCGGGCTTGACGCCCAGTTCGGTCATCATCCGGCCCATGGCGGTCAGCATGCCGGGCGTGTTGGTCATCACGTAATCGGCCTCGGCAAAGTTCATCGTGCCGCAGTCGAGCGTGCAGATCTCGGGCAAGCACTCGGCCACATGCGCCACCCGTTCCGAGGCGCCGACCATGTCGGTGCCCTGCGCCCGCAACGGCAGCGGGTTTTCGACATCGCCAAAGATCATGTCGCCGCCCATGCCGGCGGTCAGGTTCAGCACCACATCGACCTCGGCGTCGCGGATGCGTTCGGTCACCTCGCGATAGAGGTCCAGCCGCCGCGAGGGCGCCCCCGTCTCGGGGTCGCGCACATGGCAATGCACCACCGCCGCCCCGGCCTTGGCCGCCGCAATCGCGCTCTCGGCGATCTGTTTGGGGCTGCGCGGCACATGCGGGCTGCGATCCTGGGTGCCGCCCGAGCCGGTGACGGCGCAGGTGATGAAGACCTCGCGGTTCATTTCCAGAGGCATGTCGGTTTTCCCTTGTTTTTACCGGCTTCTCCCCTGGGATTTCCCCAGATTTGTCCCCGGATTCCGATTTGCGTTGCGTTCGACTCTGGCGCAGCCTTGCGGCGACCACTTGCCAGAATGCGAATCGAACTTGATAAAATCCGCAAAAAACATTCTCCAGCCGGAACACCGCGCGCTGAAATGCGCGCTGCTGGTGCTGGACGATTGCAACACGCTCAGCTTTGCCGCCGCGGTGGACCCGATGCGCGCCGCCAACCGGCTCGCCGACCGCCACGCGTTCGACTGGGACTATGTCACCGCCACCGACGCGCCCGCGCGGCTCACCTGCGGGCTGATGGTGCCGGGTCTGCCGCTGGCGCGGCTCGAGGGCTGCGACCTCTTGATCGTGGTGGCGGGCTTCCAGCTGGCGCGCCACGCCACGCCCAGCCTGCTGGCCGGGCTGCGCCGGATCGCGGCGGGCGGCGCCACGCTGGCCGGGATCGACGGCGGCCCGTGGCTCTTGGCCGAGGCCGGGCTGCTCGACGGTCACGCCGCCACCACCCATTGGGAGGATCTGGACAATTTCGCCAGCCGGTTCCCGGCGATCGACGTGCGCCATGACCGCTTTGCCGTCTCGGGCAACCGGCTGACCTCGGGCGGGGCGATGCCCGCCATCGAGATGATGCTGCATATCATCGCCGCGCGCCACGGCGCGGGCTTTGCCGCACGGGTGGCGGGGCTGTTCCTTTACGAGGGCGCACCCCAGCCCGGCACCCCGCAGCGCCGCACCGGCGCGCCGCACCGCCACAACAAGCTGACCGCGCGGGCCAACGCGCTGATGGAGGCGGCGCTGGACGAGCCGCTGTCGCTGGCCGAGATCGCCGAGACGCTGGGCACCAGCCCGCGCACCCTGCAACAGCAGTTCCGCCTGAGGCTGGGGACCACGCCGCAGGACCATTACCTGCAACTGCGCCTGGCCGAGGCGCGGCGGCTGGTGACCGACACCGACATGCCGCTGATGGAGGTGGCGCAGGCCACCGGCTTTACTTCGCAATCAAGCTTTGCCCGCGCCTTTCGCACCCAGAACGGTCAATCCGCCCGCGACCTGCGGCAGGCCCGAACCCAGCCCGCGGCATCCTGATCTTCATTCCGCGGCAAATACTCCGGGGGAGCCTACAAAATTCGACGAATTTTGTAGGCCGGGGGCAGCGCCCCCGCCCCGCTCAATAGGGCATCGGATGCGCCTTGTGGGCGCGCGCGATCTCGTCCAGCACCTCATCCGATAGGGTCAGATCGGCGCCGGCCAGCACATGATCGAGCTGCGCCAGAGTGGTGGCCCCAAAGATCGCCGACATCATGAATGGCCGGGTCTGGCACCAGGCCAGCGCCATATGCACCGGGTCGATCCCGTGCCGTTGGGCAATGTCCAGATAGGCCGCGACCGCGTCGAACACCCGCTCGGATTTGCGCCCGCCCATCTCGGGCACCAGCGACATGCGCGATCCCTCGGGTACCGCGCCGCGCTGATACTTGCCGGTCAGAAACCCCGCCGCGAGGGGTGAAAAGGCCATCAGCCCCACATCCTCGTTCACGCTCAGCTCGGCCATGTCGGTGTCGTAAAGGCGGCAGAGCAGCGAATACTCGTTCTGCATCGAGGCGACACGCGGGCCCTGCCCGGACTCGGCCAGCCGCAGCCATTGCGCGGTGCCCCAGGCGCTTTCGTTCGAGAGGCCAAAGGCGCGGATGGTGCCGCGATCGACCTCGCGCTGCAGCGCCTCGAGGCAATCGGCCATGTTCTCCAGCACCGCGCCTGTATCCTGCCCCGACGGGTCATAGCGCCAGTTCTGCCGGAACATGTAGCTGCCGCGATTGGGCCAATGGAACTGGTAGAGGTCGATATGATCGGTTCCCAGCCGCTTCAGCGAGCCCTCGACCGCCCCGGCGATGGTCTGACCCGAAATCGGCGCGCCATCGCGGAAATGTGCCATGCCCGCGCCGGAATGCTTGGTCGCAAGTACATAGTCGCCGCGCCGGGCCGGGTTCGCCCGGTTCCAGCTGCCGATGATCTCTTCGCTGCGGCCCACGGTCTCCTTGCTGACCGGGTTCACCGGATACATCTCGGCAGTGTCGACAAAGGTGATCCCGGCTGCCAGGGCGCGGTCGATTTGGGCATGGCTGTCGGCTTCGCTCGTCTGGCTGCCAAAGGTCATGGTGCCCAGGCACAGCGCGCTCACCTCGATGCCGGTGCGGCCCAGCGGTCTCGTTTTCATGTCTCGGCTCCCTCTTGTCCGGGCCAGACCCTAGCGGAGGGACACGCGGCGGCAACCCCTCTTGAGCTTTGTCGCCATTTGCGTCAGCCTGAACGGCAACCGGAGGGGCAGACAATGGCGCAGAAGATCACAAAGGGAATCAAGACCTTGCTGGCAGAGGCAAATGCGCAGGTCGCAACCCTGCCAGTGGCCGAGGCCAAGGCGCTCTATGACGATCCCGATCATGTGTTTGTCGATCTGCGCGATATTCGCGAAGTGCAGCGCAGCGGCATGATCCCGGGCGCCTTCTCCTGCCCGCGCGGGATGCTGGAATTCTGGATCGACCCCGACAGCCCCTATCACAAACCCGTCTTCGACCAGGACAAGACCTATGTGTTCTACTGCGCCAGCGCCTGGCGTTCGGCGCTGGCGGCCCAGGCCGCGCAGGAGATGGGCCTTACCCCGGTGATGCATCTCGAGGGCGGCTTCAGCGCATGGGTGAAACAGGATGGTCCCGTCGCCGAAAAGACCTGAGCGCACCGCAGCGACCCAAAGTGTAGAAAGACACTTTGTCCCAAGCGCCTGATCCAGGCGCTTGCACAGGATTTTCCAAAATCCTGTGGACAAGGATTTCAGGAAATCCTTGTTCCCGCTCCTGCCGCATGCGGGCGCTTGTTGTCTGGCGGGCCTGCATCGCTTAGAGATCGGTGCAAGACTGTTCCAAAGGGAGACCCCACCCATGTCCGATACGCCCAACTACGGGTTCGACACGCTGCAGATCCACGCCGGTGCCCGGCCCGACCCGGCCACCGGTGCGCGGCAGACGCCGATCTATCAGACCACGGCCTATGTGTTCCGCGACGCCGATCACGCCGCCGCGCTCTTCAACCTGCAAGAGGTGGGCTATATCTATTCCCGCCTGACCAACCCCACCGTGGCCGTGTTGCAGGAGCGTATCGCCACGCTTGAGGGCGGCGTCGGCGCGGTCTGCTGCTCCTCGGGGCACGCGGCACAGATCATGGCGCTATTCCCGCTGATGGGACCGGGCTGTAACGTGGTCGCCTCGACCCGGCTTTATGGCGGCACCGTCACCCAGTTCAGTCAGACCATCAAACGCTTTGGCTGGTCGGCCAAGTTCGTCGATTTCGACGATCTCGACGCGCTGCGCGAGGCCATCGACGACAATACCCGCGCGGTGTTCGGCGAATCCATCGCCAATCCGGGCGGCTATGTGACCGATATCCGCGCGGTGGCCGATGTGGCCGATGCCGCCGGTGTGCCGCTGATCATCGACAACACCAGCGCCACCCCTTATCTGTGCCGCCCGTTCGAACAGGGCGCCTCGCTGGTGGTGCATTCCACCACCAAATACCTGACCGGCAACGGTACCGTCACCGGCGGCTGCGTGGTCGACTCGGGCCGCTTCGACTGGTCGGCCAGCGACAAGTTCCCCTCGCTCAGCGCGCCGGAACCGGCCTATCACGGGCTCAAGTTCCACGAGACCTTCGGGCCGCTTGCCTATACGTTCCATGGCATTGCCATCGGCCTGCGTGACCTCGGGATGACGATGAACCCGCAGGCCGCCCATTACACGCTGATGGGGATCGAAACGCTGAGCCTGCGCATGCAGCGCCATGTCGAGAACGCGAAACAGGTCGCAGCCTGGCTCGAGGCCGATCCGCGCGTCGATTATGTCACCTATGCGGGCCTGCCCTCCTCGCCCTATGCCGAGCGGGCAGAGCGCTGCTATCCCAAGGGCGCTGGCGGGCTCTTCACCTTTGCGGTCAAGGGCGGCTACGAGGCCTGCGTCAAGCTGGTCAACGCGCTCGAGATCTTCAGCCATGTGGCCAACCTGGGCGACGCACGCTCGCTGATCATCCACTCGGCCTCGACCACCCATCGCCAGCTGACACCCGAGCAGCAGGAAGCGGCGGGCGCCGGGCCCAATGTGGTGCGCGTCTCGATCGGGATCGAGGATGCCGACGACCTGATCGCCGATCTGGATCAGGCGCTGACCAAGGCCACCGCCTGATCGGAACCGGGGCGGCCCTCAGGGGCCGCCCTTTTCACTCCAGCCGCAGCCGCGCCAGCGCGTAGATCAGCAGCGCCAGACAGCACAGGCCCGCCAGCAGGAAGGGCGCGCGCAATGCCATCTCGCGGCTCATCTGCTGTTCGGCCAGCACCACCAGGGCGCCGCCCGCCAGCGCGCCCAGCGGCATCGATCCCCAGCCGAAGAAGCGATAGATGCTGTTGACCCGGCCCAGCATGGCGGGCGGAATACGGCGTTGGCGCCAGGACACGGTGATCACGTTCCACAGCATCGCCGCCGCCATGATCGCCGTCAGCGCCAGACCCATCACCCAGCCGCTGTTCGACAGGCCGATGCTGGCATAGCCCGCGCCCCAGACCGCGATCGACAGGAACAGGCAGGCTTGCGTGCCGATCAACCGCATCGCGCGCGGCGCCAGCAGGCTGCCGCAGATCGCGCCCACCGCCCCCGCCGACAGCACCATGCCATAATGCGCGGCACCAAGACCCAGTACCTCCTGCGCGAACAGGACCTGCACCGTGATCGTGGCCATGGCAATGAAATTGGCCAGCCCCAGCACCACCGCCAGCCGCAACAACAGCGCGTCGCCGCGCATGAAGGCGATCCCCTCGGCCAGTGCCTGGGCAAACCGCGCGCGGCTGGGTACCTGCGGCGGCAGCGAGATCAGCCAGACCAAACCGGCGGCCAGCACCAGCACCGCCACATCCAGGCCAAAGGGTACCGCGATTCCGGCCGAGATCAGCACGCCCGCCAGCGGCGGGCCGATGAACTGGCCGGTCAACTGCTCGGTGCTCCAGAGCTGGCCATTGGCGGCCTCCAGATCGTCGGGATCGACCAGCGCGGGCAAGATGGTCTGGGCGGCATTGTCGCGCAGCACCTCGGCCGAGCCCAAGAGAAAGGCCAGCCCCGCCAGCGCCCAGATCGCGCCCGGCGCGGGATCGCCCAAGGCCAAAAGCAGGATCGCCAGCACGATGCCCGCCCGCATCAGATCGGCCCGCGCGATCAGCTTGCGCCGGTCGCTGCGGTCGATGATCACCCCGGCAGGCAGGGCAAACAGCAGCCAGGGCAGCCGCGCCGCCGCCGCCACGGCGGCAATCGCCACCGCATCGCGCGTCATCAGCGCCGCCAGCCAGGGCACCGCCAGCACCAGCACCCCGTCACCCAGGTTGGTAAGCGCGCCGGCGGTGAAGAGCAGGCGGAAGTTGCGATTTCGGATTACCAGCGGTGCGGCCATCTCTGTCTCCCGGTCAGGTCCGGGTCAGAGTGGCGCCGCCGCGCCGGGAGGTCAATGCGGGGTCGATGCGGGCGGCACACCGCCCGCAGCCTGGATCATTGCCGGATCTCGAACACCATGGTGACGCTGCCGCTCAGCCCGATCTCGCCACCGGCGACCGGCACATCCATGGATTCGGCCATCGCCGCCATGCGCATCATCGGGCGCGGCTGCGGGTCATGAGGCAGTTCCGAGATCGACACCACCCGGCCCAGCTTGACGCCGGCCGCCTCGGCCAGTTGCCGGGCGCGGTCCTGGGCATCGGCAACCGCCTTGGCCCGGGCCAGATCGCGCAGCGGCTTGGGCTCCTTCACCCCGAATTCCAGCCCGTTGAACGTATTGGCCCCGTCGCTGACCACCGCGTCCAGAATGCCGCCCAGCGCTGCCAGGTCACGCACCCGCACCGTCACCCGGTTCGAGGCCTGAAAGCCGGTGATCTTCGGCGGCTCGCTGCTGGAGGCACGATTGGACCAGAGCGGGGACAGCGACAGATCGTTGGTCTGCATGTCGCGTACATCGACCCCCATTTCACCCAAACGGTCAAAGATCTGCTGCACCGCCTCGGATGTCGCCAGCAGCGCCGCGCGCGCCTCCTGGGACTCGTGGGTGACGCCCAGGGTGATCACCGCCATGTCGGGCACGGTCTCGATCGTGCCCGAGCCGGTCACCGTGATATGTCCGGGTTGTTCATCCGCGCGCGCCAGCCCGACCGCGGCAAAAAGCAAGGCGGCCACCAGAAAAATCAATATTCTCATTTATGTTCTCCTGCTATCCTCACCCGCAAAGATGGGGTGGCGGCATGTCGCGCGGCAAGGGGAAAGCCGGTGTTTTTCTTTCCCTCGGCAATTCTCTGCTTTAATGTCCCGTCGTGGTGCGCCCCGGCGGGCGCTCCGAGCCATTCAGGAACGGTTAGTCTGGTCACATGAAACCCGCCTTTGCGCTGTCGCTTTCCTTCGAGGGGATCACGCTCCTGCATCGTGCCGCCGGTGGCTGGCGGCAGGTGGGGGCGGTGGCGCTGGATGCGCCCGATCTGGCGGCGGCGCTGCGCAAGCTGCGCCAGGACGCGCTGCGGCTGGAACCCGATATCCGCTGCAAGCTGATCCTGCCCAACGAACAAATCCGCTATCTGACCGTCGAGACCGGACCGTTCAAGGGCGAGGCTCGCCACGCCCTGATCGAAAAGGAGGTCGGCACCGCCACCCCCTATGCGCTGGAGGAACTGGCCTATGACACCTCGCCCGATGGCGAGTTGACCCATGTGGCCGCGGTTGCGCGCGAAACCCTGAACGAGGCCGAGGCCTTTGCCACCGAACACGGGTTCAACCCGGTCAGCTTCGTGGCCGCGCCCGGCGACAACCCGTTCCTGGGAGAACCCTTTTTCGGGCCAAGCAGCACCACCGCCGAAAGCACCGGCGCCGAGGCGGTCGAACCGGACGGAATCGCCGTGGTGGTGATCGGCCCGGCGGTGTTCCCCGACACCGAGCCGCCCGCCGCCCCCGCCGCACCACCGGTCAGCTTCTCCAGCCGCAGGACCAAGGCGACCGGGGAGATGTCCGAGGACGACCCCGCGCCCGCGCCGCCGCCTGTCGCGCCAGCGGTAACGGAAGAACCGGACGTGCCGGCGCCTGTCGCCGAGGCACCGGAGGCGCCTGAACCCGAAGCGGCGGTTCAAGCTGCCGTCGCGTCGGAATTCGCTTCGCGCCGCACCCTTGCGCCGGACGCACCGCGCCCGATCCTCGACGAAATGCCGGTTACCGCCTTCGCAGCGGCCGAGCGTCCCCAGCAGGTGCCCCGGACCGAGGCGGACCGGCTGACCATCTTCGGCGCCCGCAGCGGCGGTATCGGTGGCAAGCCGCGCTATCTGGGCGTGATGCTGACCGTGGGTCTGCTGCTGTTTCTCGCCGCAGTCGCCGCCTTTGCCTCGCTGTTTTCTCCGGGTGGGCTGACCGGGCTGTTCCGCGACCCCGATCCGCTGGCCGAACCGCCCGCGGCCGCTGTCGAGGCCCCCGCCCCCACGCCCGAGACGGCGCCCGAGCAGGTCGCCCCGCCAACCCCGGCCTCAATCGACGAGGACCCCGAAGATCTGGTGGCGCCGCAGGATGTGCCCGAACTGCCCGGCCTCAGCGGCACCGACAGCGCCGTGCTCGAGGCGCTGCGCACCGACCCGCAACAGGTCGAGGATCTGGATTACGAACCCGAACCCAGCGGCACCCAGGCCACCGAACTGGCGCTGTCCGAGGCACCGGAGCCGCCCGAGGTTCCCGGTCTGATCGGGCTCAACGACCTGTTTGTCGCCTCGATCGACCGTACCGACCTGTTCCAGGACGCGGTCGCCCTGCCCCCGGTCGCCGGGTTCGACACCGATGCCGCCCCCGATGGCAGCGCGCCCTCCTCCACCCCCGGCCAAAGCTTCGATCTGGACACGCGCGGGCTGGTCGAGGCAAGCCCCGAGGGCACGCTCAACCCCGATGGGGTGCTGGTCTATGCCGGACGCCCGGTCAAGGTGCCGCCCGCGCCGCCGGTTCGTTTCGAGGCGCCCCCCGAGGTGGATGTGGCCCAGGAACGCCTGGCCAGCGTGCGCCCCAAACTGCGCCCCGGCGATCTGGTGGAACAATCCGAACGCTCGCAATTCGGCGGCCGCTCTCTCAGCGAACTGGCCGGCCTGCGGCCCAAGGCGCGCCCCGTGTCGCTGCAGGAACAACTGGCCGAGCAGCAGGAAGCCGACCCTGAAGAGGCCGGCACCGTCAGCCCGCTGGCGGTGGCCAGCGCCCGCAAGCCGCGCCTGCGCCCCGAGAAGCTGGCGGCCGCCGCAGCCGCTGCGGCGGCGAGCAGTCAAGGCAATCTCGGCTCGACCGCCGGGCTGAACCGCAGCGCCGATGCCGATGACAGCGGCAGTTTCACCGCCGCCACGGTCAAGCCCAAGGCCCCCTCGCCCACCTCGGTTGCGCGTCAGGCCACGCTCGACAATGCGATCAACCTGCGCGACCTCAACCTGATCGGCGTCTACGGCACCCCGGCCAACCGGCGTGCGCTGGTCCGCCTGCCCTCGGGCCGCTACAAGAAGGTCAAGGTCGGCGACAGTATCGACGGTGGCCGCATCACCGCCATCGGCGACAGCGAGCTGCGCTATCAGAAAGGCTCGCGCAATCTGACGCTGAAGATCCCCAGCGGCTGACGAAAAAGGGCGGCGCCTGCCGGCCCCGCCCTTCATTTCGCCTCAAATACTCCGGGGAGAGAGGACAAAATTCGTCGAATTTTGTCATCGGGGGGCAGAGCCCCCCTCTTTGCGGCCTCACTCGGCGGCTTCGATCTCGCCGCTTTCGATCTGCTCGCGTTCGATGCTTTCGAACAGCGCCTTGAAGTTGCCCTCGCCAAAGCCGTCGTCACCCTTGCGCTGGATGAATTCGAAGAAGATCGGGCCGATCACGGTCTTCGAGAAGATCTGCAGCAGGATCCTGGTCTCGCCGCCATCCACCACGCCTTCGCCGTCGATCAGGATGCCGTGTTCCATCATCCGGTCCTTGGGCTCGTCATGGCCGGAAACCCGGTCATAGGACATGTCGTAATAGGCCTCGTTGGGACCGGGCATGAATTTCAGGCCCTTGGCCGCGATCGCATCCACCGAGTCGTAAATGTCGTCGGTGCCCACGGCGATATGCTGGATGCCTTCGCCATTGTATTTCTTCAGATAGGCGACGATCTGGCCGGTCTCGCCGCGATCCTCGTTGATCGGGATGCGGATGCGTCCGCAGGGCGAGGTCAGCGCGCGGCTGAACAGCCCGGTGAACTTGCCCTGGATGTCAAAGAAGCGAATTTCGCGGAAGTTGAACAGGTCACCATAGAACTTGAACCACTTGTCCATGTTGCCCTTGTAGACATTGTGGGTCAGGTGATCGAGGTAGAAGAACCCGTCGCCGCGCGGCTTGGACTGCTTGAGCCACTCGAATTCGGTGTTGTAGGGCGAGGTGTCGTAATACTGGTCGACGAAATACAGCAGCGAGCCGCCGATCCCCTTGATCGCGGGCACGTCCATCGTCTTGTCGTCGCCCTCATAGGGTTCGGCGCCCATCTTCACCGCGTGATCAAAGGCCGCCTGCGCATCCACCACGCGCCAGCCCATCGAGGGGGCGCAGGGGCCGTGCAGCTCGATGAATTTCTCGGCAAAGCTGCCTTTTTCGGCGTTCAGGATATAGGTGACATCGCCCTGCTGCCACAGCTCGATCCCGGGCTGTCCTTGTGGCGGGCCACCATGTCGAACCCCATCCGCGCAAACAGGTCGCGCAGCACCTGCGGCTCGGGGTGGGCGAATTCGACAAATTCGAACCCGTCAGTGCCGGCGGGGTTCTCGGGCGTGATTTCGGATTTCGGGGCGTTATGCGGGAAAGGACCCATGGCGCGTCTCCTGATGTGGCGAAACATTTGCTGAGTCGAGAATACGCCTTCAGTCACGCCGATTTTGCGCATTATTTTTGAGCTGATCTGGTTTACGTGCGAGATTTACGCATTAGGATGGTAAAAAACGAGGAAAACGCGCATATGTTGGATTCGATGGATCTGCGCCTGCTCGACGCCCTGCAAAAGGACGCGCATCTGACCGCGCAGCAGCTGGGCGAGATGCTGCACCTGTCCAGCAGCCAGGCCGGGCGGCGGCGCCAGCGGCTGGAATCCGAGGGCTATATCACCGGCTACGCCGCCAAGCTCGACCCGCTGAAACTGGGCCTGCATGTGCAGGGCTTCATCCAGGTGCATCTGGGCACCCACGGCCCCGATCAGTCGGCCAAATTCGCCCGGATGGTGAATTCCCGCCCGGAGATCACAAGCGCATGGACGATGACCGGCGAAGCGGATTATCTGCTGCATGTCTACTGCGCCGATTTGCCCGCGCTCAACCGGTTGCTGCACGAGGTGATTCTGCCGCATCCGGCTGTTGCCCGGGTACAAAGCCAGATCGTGATGGATCAGCTGAAACGCGACGCACCGCTGCCCACCTGAGGCGGCACAAGGGAGAGAGATGGAAAGCTTTCTGTATCAGGCGACGATCTACCTGGCCGCGGCCGTGATCGCCGTGCCGCTGGCGGCGCGGCTGGGGCTGGGCTCGGTGCTGGGCTATCTGGCGGCGGGTCTGATCATCGGGCCGGTCCTGGGCCTGGTCGGCGCCGAAACCGCCGATCTGCAACATGTGGCCGAATTCGGCGTTGTCATGATGCTGTTCCTGATCGGGCTGGAGCTGGAGCCGCGCGCGCTCTGGGACATGCGCGACAAGCTGCTGGGCCTGGGCGGGCTACAGGTGGGGGTCTCGACGCTGGCGATCATGGTGGTCGCGATGGTGGCGGGCCAACCCTGGAGCGTGGCGCTGGCGGTGGGCCTGACCTTGTCGCTCAGCTCGACCGCGATCGTGTTGCAGACCCTGTCGGAAAAGGGGCTGATGCAGACCAATGGCGGGCGGGCGACCTTCTCGGTCCTGTTGACGCAGGATATCGCGGTGATCCCGATCCTGGCCTTTCTGCCGCTCTTGGCCAGCGCGCCGGTGGCCCATTTCGCGGGCGACGGGTCGATCAACCGCGTGCATAAGGCGGGCGCGGGGCACGAGGCCAGCCTGTCGCTGGTCGAGGGGTTGCCCGGCTGGGCGGTGACGCTGGTCACCATCGCAGCGGTCGCCTTTGTGGTGCTGGCGGGTATCTACCTGACCCGGCCGCTGTTCCGCTTCATCCATGCCAGCCGCCTGCGCGAGATGTATACCGCGCTGGCGCTGATGATCGTGGTGGGCATCTCGTTCCTGATGACGCTGGTGGGCCTGTCGCCCGCGCTTGGCGCCTTTCTGGCCGGCGTGGTGCTGGCCAACTCGGAATTCCGCCACGAGATGGAAAGCGACCTGGAGCCGTTCAAGGGGCTGCTGCTGGGCCTGTTCTTCATCACCGTGGGCGCCGGGATCGATGTGGGCTTCTTCCTTGCCGATCCGCTCGATCTGATCGGGCTGGCGTTGTTGGTGATCCTGTTCAAGGGCGTCATCCTTTATATCGTCGGTCGCGCCTTCCAGCTGAAGGGCCGCGACCGCTGGCTGTTCACGCTGGGTCTGGCGCAAGCGGGCGAGTTCGGCTTTGTCCTGTTGGCCTTTTCCACCCAGCAGAACGTGATCCCGGCGCATCTGTCGCAGAAGCTGCTGATGATCATCGCGCTGACCATGATGATCACGCCGCTTCTGTTCATCCTCTACGAGCTGTTGTCGCGCCGGATGCGTGACCATGTTGCTGATATGGTGCCCGACACGATCGACGAACAGGGCCCGGTGATCATCGCGGGCATCGGCCGGTTTGGCCAGATCGTCAATCGGCTGGTCACCGCCAGCGGGTTCAAGACCATCGTGCTGGATCACGACATGGAGACGATCCAGCTGATGCGGCGCTTTGGCGTCAAGGGGTTCCTGGGCGATCCGACCCGGCCCGAACTGCTCAAGGCGGCGGGACTGGCCAAGGCACAGGTGCTGGTGGCGGCGCTGGATGATGACAATCAGGTCACCAAGCTGGTGGCCTATGCCCGCCGCCAGCGCCCCGATTTGCATATCATCGCCCGCGCGCGCGACCGCAACCATGTCTATGAACTCTACCGCGCCGGCGCCAATGACATCGTGCGCGAGATGTTCGACAGCTCGGTCCGCGCCGGGCGCTATGTGCTGGAAAACGTCGGCCTCAGCGAATACGAGGCGGCGCAGGCGGCGCAGACGTTCTACCACCACGACCGCCAGGCGGTACGCGACCTGGCCGAGGTCTGGGACCCGAACATCCCCACCGCCGACAATAAGGCCTATGTCGAACGCTCGCAGGCGCTGCAAAAGGATCTTGAGACCGCACTGATGGAGCTGAGCGAAGAGTTGGCCTCGCGACGCTCGGCCTGATCCCCGCGAGGACGGCCCGCAAGGGCCGGAGGAGCGGCGCTCAGCCGTCGGAAACGCCGGCCTCGGCAAAGGTGGCCATGCCGGAATGGCAGGCCACGGCGCTTTTCAGGATATTGATCGCCAGCGCCCCGCCTGATCCCTCGCCCAGTCGCAGCCCCAGCGACAACAAAGGCGCCTTGCCAAGCTTGGCCAGCAGCACCGCATGGGCGCCCTCGGCGCTCTGGTGACCGGCAACGGTGTGATCCAGCGCATTTGCCGCAACCGCCGCCAGCGCCGCCGCTGCCGCGGTGCAGATGAACCCGTCCAGGATCACCGGAATGCGCAGCTGCCGCGCGGCGGCGATGGCACCCGCCATGGCCGCGATCTCGCGCCCGCCCAGACAGCGCAATACCTCCAGCCCGTCGCGGCTGGTGTGCAGGGCGACGCCCTCGGCGACCACCCGCGTCTTGTTGGCCAGCCCGGCGTCGTCAACCCCGGTGCCGCGCCCGGTCCAGTCGCCCGCCGCGCCCCCGAACAGCGCATGCGCGATCGCCGCCGCCGGGGTGGTGTTGCCGATGCCCATCTCGCCCACCACCAGCAGATCGGCCGCCGGATCGACCGCCGCCCAGCCGCATTGCAGCGCGGCCAGCAATTCGTCCCCGGTCATCGCAGGGGCTTGGGTGAAATCCTGCGTCGGGCGGTCCAGCTCCAGCGCGTGCACATCCATGCGCGCCCCGGCGGCGCGGGCCAGCTGGTTGATGGCGGCGCCGCCATGTTCGAAATTCATCACCATCTGCACCGTGACCTCGGCCGGAAAGGCCGAGACACCCTGTGCCGTCACCCCATGATTGCCGGCAAACACAATCACCTGCGGCGCCTCGATCCGGGGCCGGGCATCGCCACGCCAGCCCGCATACCAGATCGCCAGATCCTCGAGCCGCCCCAGCGCGCCCGGCGGCTTGGTCAACTGACCGTTGCGCTCTTCGGCGCCAGCGCGGGCGGCGGCATCGGGTCCGGGTGCCGCGCCCAGAAGGTCGCGGAACTGGGCGAGATCGGTAAGCGCTGGCAACATGGAAAGCCTCTTTGCATCCTGGGTCCGCCCGTGTTTAACCAATGCACCCGACACGACAAGACCTTGAAAGGCGGAGAGATGCGCAAAAACGACATTGCGGACATTTCACCCCGGGATCCGATGCTGGCGCTGGTGTTACTGACGCGGCTGCCGCTGCCCGCGCTGCCCGAGGCCGCCTTTGCCCGGCAGGCCGCGGCCGTCTGGGCCTTTCCGCTGGCAGGGCTGGCGGTGGGCGCGTTGGCCTGGGCCACGGGCGCGCTGGCGCTTGCCGCCGGGCTGGCGCCGGTCGCGGTGGCCGGGCTGATGCTGGTGGTGCTGGTGATGACCACCGGCGGCATGCACGAGGACGGGCTGGCCGATACCGCCGACGGGCTGTGGGGCGGCTTCACGCCAGAGCGGCGGCTGGAGATCATGAAAGACAGCCATATCGGCACTTATGGCGTGCTCGCCCTGATCCTGTCACAGGGATTGCGGCTGGCGGCGCTGTCCGCGCTGGTTGCCGGTGGCGCGCTTGGCGCGGCGGTGGCGGCGGCGGTCTGGTCGCGCGCGCTGATGCCGGTGCTGATGGCCGCCCTGCCCAATGCGCGCGGCACCGGCCTCAGCCAATCGGTCGGGCGCCCGACGCCGCAGGCGGTGACGCTGGGCCTTGGGCTGGCGGCGGTGCTGGCGCTGCTGCTGGCCGGTTGGGCGGTACTGATCCCGGCCCTGCTGGCAGTGCTGTCGGTGCTGGGTCTTGCGGCACTTGCCCGGGCCAAGATCGGCGGCCAGACCGGCGATATCCTGGGCGCCGCGCAGCAACTGGCCGAGATCACCTGCCTGCTGGCGCTGTCTGCCGCGCTTTAGACATCCCGGCCCTATCCCGCCCCGCCCGTCTCGATATTCAGCAGGCCGCCGCAATGCTTGCAATGGACCGCGTCCGGGTCATGCCGGAACAGGCCGCAATCGGGACAGCGATAGCGTACCTTCTGCGGCGAAAAGATCGCCTGCGCCAGACGCACGAACAGCGCCACACCCACCACCATGACAAAGACCGAAAACAGCTTGCCCGCCGGTGTGCCCAGGGTGATGTCGCCGAACCCGGTGGTGGTCAGTGTCGCCATGGTGAAATAGAGCGCGTCGATATAGGGCGTCTCGCGGCTGCCCGGCGGGATGAAGAACACCAGCACCGCCATCGTGGTCAGAAAGATGAAGACCAGCAGGTTGACCGCCGCCACGATCGCATCCTCGTGGGTGCGGAAGAATTGGCTGTCGCGCCTGAGATCGTGCAGCAGATGATAGGAATGGATCAGCCGCAGGCCGCGCAGGATGCGCAGAAAGGCCAGGCTCTGCGTCAGGAAGGGATCGAGCAGCAGCGACAGGATCACGATGATATCGGCGATGGTATAGATGCGGGTCAGAAACTCGCGCCGCCGCTTGGCGATCCACAGCCGCGCGCTGAAATCGCACAGGATCACAAAGCCGATCACCACGCTGAGCGCGGTCAGAACCGGGCCATGCGGCAGGTGGGCCGTCGCGATGAAAAACAGGATGGTGGACAGATCGAAGACGATCAGCCCATAGCGGAACCGGACCGACCCCGGATCGCGCCCGACATAGAGCTTGCGCACCGCTGCCTTGACCGTATGCATCTGCCCTCTCCGTGCTGGCCGCCGTCAGGTCACTCTAATGCCAATCGCACGGGCACACCGCGCAAAAAGAAGGGGCCGCCCCCTGGGGGACGGCCCGCAAAATGTCGCATCCTGGCTCAGGCCGCGCGCGAGGTCAGCACTTCGTCGACCTGCTTGGCGGCGGCCATCTCGTCGGCGCCCGACACGGCGGCCACCTCGCGGGTCAGCCGCTCCAGTGCCGCTTCGTACAGCTGACGC
>Ga0157387_15959_pt1 | contig 18883 bp, 21 predicted proteins | sample T8_LowC_AmetaT_FD_116788 | JGI IMG/M metagenome (GOLD analysis project Ga0157387, IMG submission 116788) | Metatranscriptome of Roseovarius nubinhibens ISM and Alexandrium tamarense co-culture from University of Georgia, USA - T8_LowC_A metaT... ... | reverse complement strand
CTTGTGGTGCAGGTCGTGGTGATATTCCAGCGTCTCGGCGCTCATGCCCTTGGAAGCCAGCGCGTCATGTGCATAAGGAAGGTCGGGAAGTTCAAAAGCCATCTTGGCCCCCTGTTGAAATTTCTGTTGCGGTCCCAAGGTTACATGCTTCCCGGGCGGGCAGAGGTCAAGGGCCGAGACGGCAAAAGCGGGGTATAGGGCAGATGTTCACCGGATTGCGCAAGATGGCCTATCGGGCGCGCGGCTATTATGCGGGCGCACTGAATGGCGAGCCCTTCCGGCTGGACCCCTATCATTCCAAGTTCTGGCGCAGGGCCACGGCGGGCGGCTGGGAGCCCGAGACTTTTGCCGTGCTCGACCAGTATCTGTCGCCCGATCGCGACTATGTCGATATCGGCGCCTGGATCGGGCCAACCGTGCTTTATGCCGCGCGCCGGGCGCGCCATGTCTGGTGTTTCGAGCCCGATCCGGTGGCGTTGCGCCATCTCCTGTGGAACCTGGAGCTGAACGACATCCGCAATGTCTCGGCCTTTGGCGTGGCCTTGTCTGACGGGTTCGGGCTGGCGCGCATGGCCTCGTTCGGGGGCGAGGCCGGGGATTCGATGACCTCGCTGCTGGCCTCGGGCAATCATGGTACCGAGGCGCTCACCATAGGCTGGGACCAGTTCGCGCAAACCGTCGATCTGACGGATGTCTCGCTGGTCAAGATGGATGTGGAGGGGGCCGAATTCGGCGTGGTCCCGACGCTGAGCGACTGGCTGCGCGCCCACCGCCCCGCCTTTTACCTGTCGACGCACGCCCCGTTTCTGGAGGAAGCGGCGCGGCCCGAGGCGATGGCAGGCCTTGCACGCGCGCTGGAGTTCTACGCCTCGGCCACCGACGAGGCCGGCGCCCCCGCCGACCTGACCGCGCCCGAGGCCCAAAGCCGCTTTTGCAGTTTCCTGTTCAGTGGCTGAAAGAGTTCAGGTTTTTGCGATCTTGCACTGCCCGGTGGCGGTGACATCGTCGTCATAGCCGCGAAACCACAGCCGCAACGAGGCTTGGCCGCTGTCGGCCCGGACGCGCATAACGAAGGTGATGCCCAGATCGCTGTTTCCTGTCGTGGGAACCCGGTCGATTGTCCAACTGGCGCGCCACCTTTTTCCCTGCCTGGTCACCTCGGCACGGATCGGTTTGCCGTGGACATGAGCGATAATCGGATCAATCACCGTCGAGCGCGAGAGGTCGGGCTGGATATCAAGAATCACGCGCTTGGGCACAAAACTGCGATCATTGGTGAAACCATACCCGGTAAAGTCGCAATCATAGACCTGCCCCGCCACTGCCGCCCCGGCCAACATCAGGGCGCAGGCCTGTGCCAGCAGACAAGACCGCAGCCCCCGTTTCAAAACATGTTTCATTTCTTCTTCCCTCTTTCGCACTTGCCCTGCCCGCGCAGCGCATCGCCATCCATGCCGCTGTGAATGGCCGAGATGTTCACACTCGCCTTTCGGGTATTCAGCGTCGCCTTGTATTCCACATCGGTCGATCCGGGGCTGTTGGAGTAATGCGCGTCCTTCAGCTCCCACCGGAATTCCCAAAGATCGTCGCTTCGTTTCTTCAGGTCGGCCTGAATAACGTCGCCGTAAATCTCCTTGATATAACCGTCATAAACAACCGCGGCGCCGCTGCTGCGATCCATCGCGAAACAAATCTTGGGGGGAATCCAGCCGATATTGGAGTAGCTCTTGGTCTCGCAGATATATTCCTCGGACAGGACCTTGTCATTCTTCGCCAGAACAGAGGTGGCGGGCAGCGCCAGGCTCAGCGCAATAGTGGTGATTTTCAGCATATCTTTAGAACGGCCTTTCCTTTGTCATTCTTTTCCAATCGCGCATTTCCCCCACCCCTTAGGGTAACTCGAATACTGGGTCGCCAGAACGGCACGGAGCCGGACCTTGCCGGTCTTTTCGTTCAGGACCGCTGTGTAGACGGCATGTTCCTTCATCCTGAGATTGCTGACGGGAATGTTCTTGACGCTCCACTCGATTTGAATGGAGGTCGCGTCCCGGCGTTCCAGCTTGCCCGCCATGGGGCCTTCCTGAACCATCGCGATGATCCCATCCATGACCTGCACATTGGGCTCATCAACCACAAACACGACTCTTGGCGGGATCCAGCCATAGTCCTGGTTCGAGTCTAGCTTGCAGTCATAGGCCTGCGCCGCGCTGGCCTGCATTCCGGCTAGACCTGTAATCGCGGCAATCACGGTTGCCACCATTTTCATGTTCGTTCTCAATTTCTTGCGATCCACTTTTATACTCACTCCCGACTGACTGCTCTCATTGCCTGACGCAATCCCCTTGCACCGCCTCTAGCTCCACATCCAGGACCTCGTCGCTTGTGAAATTGAGAACAAACCTCCCGGGTCCGCGCGGGATACTGGCCATGAACCGCCCACGCCCGCTGGCCTGACCGCGTCCTCGAAGGTGAAACAACTCCCATTCGAGGACCATCTTCCTGTCACTATACCGCCGAAGCTGAGCGGGAATTGCGCGGCCGAACTCCAGATGCGTCAACGAATCTTCCACCATCGCCGAACCCTGCTCGGGAAAAACCACAAAAGAAAAGGTCCACGATGCTGGCAGGTGGCTCCGGCTCAAAGGTTGCAATACCTCCGGCTTGTTAACCGTGCAGGAATAGCACTCGGTCTCCGCTGCCACAGAGATGGAAGTAAGAGGTAAAAAGAACCCGGCCAAAAGAAAAACCGGCCCGAAAAAACGAGCCGGTTTGAAAACCTTGAGCGAGCCGTGATGCATTCTATTCTCCGTCTTACCCGGAGAATACGTTCCCATCCGACTTATTCAACCCTGAATATGTCTTCAGAATGCGCCGACAGCGCTTCCCGGTTGTGCGGCCACTTTCAGCAACTTGAACACGTAATCTGCGACTGAACGGAAGCAAATAATGCAGAAGCTGCCATCCTCCTCCATCCAGAAGGCACCGGCCACCTGGGCCAGGCGCGAGCGGCGGAAATCGCCAGGGCCGAACGCGCCCGGGGCGAAATCGACCGGGGCGAGCTTGGCCATCACCTCGCGCGAATGTGCGCCCGAGACACGAAACATGGCGCGGGCGTCCGACACGTCCACCGCCAGGCTGTGGGCCTCGCCCAAAGCCTTGGTCATGGCGGCCAGCTTGTCGCCGACCTCACCATGCGGGACCAACACCAACAGTTCGTCGGGCGACATCCAGCACAGCCCGCTTTGGCCCGCCACTTTGGCGCGGCGCTGGCCGGGCATGTCCTGCCCGGTGGCGCCAGTGGCGGCGGCCATGACCGGTTTCGAAGCCAGATCGCCCCGCAGGGTGATCATGCCCTGCAGGCCGCATTCCTCGACCCGCACGATGCCGTCATAGGCGGCACCCATCAATGCGCTGACAGGTTTAGACATTCTGTTTCGCCCCTTCCTTGTCATAGAAAACCGGGTCCACGATCTTGGCCTTGTAGGACTTGCCGTCAGTGCCGGGGAATTCGACGATCTCGCCCATCCGGTCCGGCCCGTGCTGGATCAGGCCCATGGCGATACCGCGGCCCAGATTGGCCGAGTAATAGGTCGAGGTGACCCGCCCGATCATGTTGCGCTGACCGTTGGCATTGACACCCTCGCCCACCGCATAGGCACCGTCGGGCAGGACCGAGCCGTCGACCGTTTCCAGACCCACCAGTTTCCAGCGGTCGCGGTCGGCCATGTGGCTGCGTTCCTGCGCGCGCTTGCCCAGGTAGTCGTCCTTCTTCTTGGACAGAGCCCAGTGCAGCCCCAGATCCTGCGGGATCACGGTGCCGTCGGTCTCGTCCCCGATCATGATGAAGCCCTTTTCGGCACGCAGGATATGCAGGGTCTCGGTGCCATAGGGCATGACACCGAATTCCTTGCCCGCATCCACCAGCGCCTCCCAGAAGGCCAACCCCTGGCTTGCTGGGACCGCGATCTCGTAGCTCAACTCGCCCGAGAACGAGATGCGATAGGCCCGCGCGTCGAATTCGCCGATCCGCCCGTCGCGCCATTCCATGAAGGGCAGCGCCTCGACCGACAGGTCCATGCCGCCGCCCGCCTTGGCGTTCAGCTTTTCCAGCACCTTGCGGGCCTTGGGGCCGACCACGGCGATCTGGGCATATTGCTCGGTCACGTTGGCGACATAGACCTTCCAGTCCCACCATTCGGTCTGCAGCCATTCTTCCATGTGGCCATGGATGCGCTCGGCGCCGCCGGTGGTGGTGTGACACAGGAACGTGTCCTCGTCGATCCGCGCCACCACACCGTCGTCGATGAGGAACCCGTTCTCCGAACACATCAGGCCATAGCGGCATTTGCCCGGTTTCAACGTGCTCATCATGTTGGTGTAGAGCATGTCGAGGAACTTGCCCGCGTCCGGCCCCTTGACGATCAGCTTGCCCAGCGTCGAGGCATCGAGCAGCCCGAGGTTCTCGCGGGTGTTCTTGACCTCGCGATTGACCGCGTCATGCACGCTTTCGCCCGGACGGACATAGGCAAAGGGGCGGCGCCACTGGCCGACCGGTTCCCAGTCGGCGCCATTGGCGTTGCTCCAGTCATAGATCGGCGTCTTGCGCACCGGCTGGAACACTTCGCCACGCGCCTCGCCACCGATGGCGCCCATCGAGATCGGCGTATAGGGCGGGCGGAAGGTGGTGGTGCCGACCTGCGGGATATCTGCATTCAATGCATCAGCAAGGATCGCCAGGCCGTTGATATTGCTCAACTTACCCTGATCCGTCGCCATGCCCAGCGTGGTATAGCGCTTGGTATGTTCAACGCTTTCATACCCCTCGCGCGCCGCCAGCTGCACGTCCGAAACCTTGACGTCGTTCTGGAAGTCGAGCCAGGATTTCATCCGCAGCTGTACCTCGGCATTGGCGGGCATCAGCCAGACCGCCTCCATCGCGTTCTCACCCGTTGCCACGCCTTCGGGCACCTTGGTGCGCTTGGGGCTAAACCCGGCGGCCTTGGCGGCAGCCTTGCCCGCGGCATCGGCATCGGCCATCACCTGATCCAGCGCCAGCGGCCCGTTGGCGGACCCGGCTGCCACCACATAGCCCTTGCCATCCGCACCCAGCGGCGGGCGGTCGGGATCGGGGCGGAAATGCGCGTTGGCGCGGTCCCAGATCAGCTTGCCGCCGCAATGGGACCACATATGTACCACCGGCGACCAGCCGCCCGACATCGCGACCGCGTCGGCCTCGACCTCTTCACGGGCGCCGCCAACACCGTCCTGATTGCAGATCGAGATCTTCTTGACCCGCTTGCCGCCCTTGACCTTGGCAATCGCCTTGCCGGGATCGACCCGGATGCCCAGCGCGCGCGCTTCGTCGGCCAGCGCACCGCCGCCCTCCTTGCGGGCGTCGAGAATGCGCAGCACGTCGACACCAGCCTGTTTCAGGATGATGGCGGTGCGATAGGCGTCGTCATTGTTGGTGGCGACCACAACGCGCTGGCCCGGGGTCACACCCCAGTTCACCACATAGTCGCGCATCGCGCCCGCCAGCATCACGCCGGGCACATCGTTGCCGGCAAAGGACAGCGGGCGTTCGATGGCGCCGGTGGCGCTGACGATCTGCTTGGCGCGGATCCGCCACAAGCGATGGCGCGGCCCCGGCACGCCGGGGGTATGGTCGGCCACCCGCTCGTATCCCAGCGCATAGCCGTGGTCATAGACACCGGCGCCCATGGTGCGGGCGCGCAGGGTGACATTGTCCATCGCTTCCAGCTCGGCCAGGGTGCGGCTTACCCATTCGTCGGGTGACAGGCCGTCGATGGTGCCGCCGTCGACCGGCGCCCGCCCGCCCCAATGGGCGGTCTGCTCAATCAGCAGCACCCGCGCGCCCGAGCTTGCTGCCACCTTGGCCGCCTGCAATCCGGCCACGCCGCCGCCGATCACCAGGATATCGGTGTGGACATGGAAATGCTCATAGGTATCGGCATCCACCAGCTCCTTGTCGGGCGCCTTGCCCAGACCGGCCGAGCGGCGGATGATCGGCTCGTAGACATGCTTCCAGAACGGCGCCGGATGGATGAACATCTTGTAGTAAAAGCCCGCCGGCAGAAAGCGCGACAGATAGGTGTTCACCGCCCCGATATCGAAATCGAGGTTGGGCCAGTGGTTCTGGCTGGCGGCCTTGAGGCCGTCGAACAGCTCGGTCGTGGTGGCGCGCTGGTTCGGCTCGAACCGCGCGCCCTCGCCCAGACCGACCAGTGCGTTGGGCTCTTCGGCGCCGCTGGCCACCACCCCGCGCGGGCGGTGGTACTTGAACGAACGGCCCATCATCATCTGGTCGTTGGCCAGAAGCGCCGAGGCGAGCGTATCGCCCTGAAACCCACGCATGGTGGTGCCGTTGAAGGTAAAGGTCACCTGTTTCGAACGGTCGATCAGGCGGCCCTGTTTTGCGAGACGGGTGCTCATCTTACGTGAACCTTTCGCAAGAGAAAGACATGACAGAGGCGGACATCAGGAGAATTCCCTCCAGCTCCAGCCGGGGCGTTTTGCGCTGATCGCGTCGCGGATCTCCTGCGGCGGGCCGCTGACCTGCGCCGAATAGGTGCCGAACACTTCCAGCGTGGCGGTACAGCGCGCGGCGTGAAACCACTTGCCGCAGCCCGAGGCATGGCGCCAGCGTTCCAGATGCACGCCCTTGGGGTTTTCGCGCGAGAACAGATAGCCATGCAGCTCGTCATCGCTCGCTCCCGGGCCGAAACGCTTCAGATGCGCTTCGCCACCGGCGGCAAGTTCGGTTTCATCGGCAGCAACCCCGCAATAGGGGCAGGTGAGGATCAGCATCGACAGCCTCCTTGGTCAGTGCCGGTCGCAGGGACCGGGACGCGCAAACGCCCGCCGCCGCGCCGGGAAACCGGGCGGGCGGGGCAGATCAGGGTGAGAGAAACGGGAATGGCGGCGCACAGGGCCGCGAGGGTGGCGGGCGCCAAGGGGCGCCCGCCCGCGCCAGTACGGCGCGCGGCCTCAGTCGGCCGGCGCCGCCGGAGCGGCAGGTTCGATGGCAGGCTCGGTTGCCGGAACGGAACTGGTCGCGCCTGCCGGGTCGGCCGGTGCGCCGGTGCCATCGCCGGACGGTGTGCCGCCCAGGCTGAGCAGCACGACGAGCAGCAGAATGATGAACACGATGGCCGCGCCGACGGCCCAGCTGCCGACCGATCCGCTGCGCGATGGCGGGTAATACTGGCGTTGCTTGATGTCGTCCATGGAAACTCCTCCGATGGTTGGAGTTCCAGAATGACCGCAGACGCATGCGCGGCAATATCGGCGGATTTCCCCGCGCCAAATCGGCATGCCACAGCCGGAAGCGCAGGCAAGACCCGGCCAATTCCAGCCGGTCGCACCAGGATATCGAGCGGGGCGCTCATCGCGCGGCCTCCTTGGGCGGCAGGCTGGCGGCATGAGCCAGGGACATCTCGGTCAGGCGGGACCGCAGGGCGGCATCCTCGAAGGCGCCCGCGTCCAGCTCGACCATACCGCCCATGGGACGGCCGGTGAATGAAAGCGGCTGCGCGCCCAGCGCCAGCGCTGCGCCCTCCTGTGCCTTGCCGGGGCGGTACATGGCGCCGTCACGGGTGACGCCGCAGACCATGTGGCCATGCAGCAGGAAACACAGACCGCCGAACATCTTCTTTTCGGACAGGCCCGGCTCCACGCCCAGATCGGCGCGCATGGTCTCGGCCAGGGTCTCGGAATAGGCCATCACGCTCCCCTCGCGGCTGCGCGGCAGGCAGAGTTTTCGACGAAAACTCTGCAAAAGATTTTTCGGAGAAAAATCTTGGTCAATGCGCCACCCCTGCGGCCACGCTCTCGTCGATGAAGCGGCCTTCCTTGAAGCGGTCCAGCGAGAAGGCCTCGGCCAGCGGCGAATGGCCCGTTGCCATCAGCTGCGCCATGGCCCAGCCCGATCCGGGGATCGCCTTGAACCCGCCGGTGCCCCAGCCGCAGTTGATGAAACAGCCGCCCAGCGGCGTTTTCGAGATGATGGGCGAGCGGTCGCCGGTCATATCCACGATGCCGCCCCATTGGCGCAGCATCTTGAGCCGCGAGATCATCGGGAAGGTCTCGACCAGGGCGCGCACGGTCTCCTCGATATGGTGGAAGCTGCCGCGCTGGGTAAAGTTGTTGAACCCGTCGGTGCCGCCGCCGATCACCATCTCGCCCTTGTCCGATTGCGACATGTAGCCATGCACCGTGTTGGCCATTACAACCACGTCCATGCAGGGCTTGATCGGCTCGGAGACCAGCGCCTGCAGCGCCAGCGCCTCGACCGGCAGGCGGAAACCGGCCATCTCCGCCAGCTGGCCGGAATGGCCCGCCACCACGACGCCCAGCTTGCCGCAATCGATCGACCCCTTGGTGGTGTCGACGCCAACGACCTGGCCGCCCTCGCGGCGCACGCCGGTGACCTCGCATTGCTGGATGATGTCCATGCCCATGGCCGAACAGGCCCGCGCATAGCCCCAGGCCACCGCATCATGGCGCGCGGTGCCACCGCGCTCTTGCCAGAGCGCGCCCAGCACCGGGTAACGCGGCCCGTGCAGGTTGATGATCGGCACCAGCTGCTTGACGCGTTCGGGGGTGATCCACTCGGTCTTGACCCCTTGCAGCGCGTTGGCATGGGCGGTGCGCTTGTAGCCGCGGATCTCGTGCTGGGTCTGGGCCAGCATCATCACGCCGCGCGGGCTGAACATCACGTTATAGTTCAGGTCCTGGCTCATCGTCTCGTAAAGGCTGCGCGCCTTTTCATAGATCGCGGCGGAGGGGTCCTGGAGGTAGTTCGACCGGATGATGGTGGTGTTGCGCCCGGTATTGCCGCCGCCCAGCCAGCCCTTCTCGATCACGGCCACATTCTGGATGCCGTAGTTCTTGCCAAGGTAATAGGCGGTGGCAAGCCCGTGCCCGCCGGCGCCGACGATGACCACGTCATAGCGCTTCTTGGGCTCAGGCGAGCGCCAGGCGCGCTCCCATCCGGTGTGATAACGCAGCGCTTCGCGCGCGACGGCAAAGGCGGAATAGTGCTTCATGGGCGAATCCGATCCGGTTCGTGACTTGGTGGCAGATATGCCGTGCCCCCCCAGCATAGCCCCGTCCCGGACCGCCGCAATAATGCGAGATTGCGACATGGCACCGCCTCGCGTCCATTTGCCCCTTTTTTCAGCGCACAGGCGGGGCTAGATGAAGGGGATCAAAGCGGAGCACCCATGACATTCTGGATCCTCGTCACCCTGATGGCCCTGACCGTGGCGGCGCTGCTGGCGCTGTCGATGCTGCGCGCGCGCGTTGCGGCGGAACCGGCGGCGGCCTATGACCTGCGCGTCTATCGCGACCAGCTGGCCGGGGTCGACCGCGGTCTGGCGCGCGGCGTGATCGACGCTGGTGATGCCGAACGCATCCGCACCGAGATCTCGCGCCGCATCCTGGCCGCCGATGCGCAGATGCGCGCCGAGGTCGAAGGCGGCGGTCAATCGCTTCGCAAGGCGGGGTTGGGGGCGCTTCTCGGTGCGGTGGTGATCGTTGGCGGCACGATGGCGCTTTACTCACGGCTGGGCGCGCCGGGCTATGGCGACCTGCCGCTGCAACTGCGCCTCGACATTGCCGAGGCCAACCGTACCGACCGCCCGGGCCAGGGTGAGGCCGAGGCGCGCATTCCCGCGCATCCCGCGCCGCAGCTGGACCCGGGCTATGCCGAGTTGCTGGGCAAGCTGCGCGACACCGTGGCCCAGCGACCCGACGACATTCAGGGCCAGATGCTGCTGGCCCAGCACGAGGCCAATACCGGCAATTTCGCCGCCGCCTATGCCGCCAAGGGGCGCGTCATCGCCCTGCTGCAGGGCGATGCCAGCCCGCAGGATTTCACCGAACAGGCCGAAATGATGATCCGCGCCGCCGGCGGCTATGTTTCGCCCGAGGCCGAGGCGGTGCTGTTCGAGGCGCTGCGGCGCGACCCCGAATACGGGCCCGCGCGCTATTACTGGGGCACCATGCTGGCACAGATCGGGCGGCCCGACCTGGCCTTCAACACCTGGGCGCGAACGCTGCAGACCGCCCCGGCGGGCACTGCCTGGGGCGAGGCGATCCGCGAGCAGATCGGCGAACTGGCGATGCGGGCCGGGGTCAACGACTATACCCCGCCCGCGCCGCCAGCCGGCACCGCCCTGCCCGGTCCCCGGCGTGAGGATGTCGAGGCCGCCTCTGAAATGGACGCCGAAACACGGGCCGAAATGATCCAGGGCATGGTGACCCGCCTGTCGACTCGCCTGGCGACCGAAGGCGGCACGCCGCAGGAATGGGGCCGCCTGATCGGCGCGCTGGTGGTGCTGGGTGATACCGACCGCGCCCGCGCCATCCTGGACGAGGCGCGCCAGGTCTATGGCGAAAGCCCCGAGGCGCTGGTCCTGATCGAAAGTGCTGCGCAAAGGGCGGGGCTGGGCGAATGATCTGCGAAACGGTCGAAGAGTTCGCCGCCGCCCTGCCCCCGTTCAGCGCCCTGGCCGGGCTTGACCTGGGCGACAAGACAATCGGCGTTGCCGTATCCGACCGGATGCGCGGCGTGGCCACCCCGCTGGAAACCATTCGCCGGAAGAAATTCGGGCTGGATGCCAGCGCCCTGCTGGCGATTGTCGAGCAGCGCGAGATCGCCGGCATCGTGCTGGGCCTGCCGCGCAACATGGATGGCAGCGAGGGGCCGCGCTGCCAGTCGACCCGCGCCTTTGCCCGCAACCTGAGCCGCCTGACCGAGGTTGCGATCACCTTCTGGGACGAGCGCCTGAGCACGGTTGCGGCGGAAAAGGCGCTGCTTGAGGCGGATACGACACGAAAGCGTCGCTCAGAGGTGATCGACCACGTGGCGGCGGCCTATATCCTGCAAGGGGCGCTGGATCGCCTGCGCAATCTCTGAGGGGCTTTGGCCGATGTCCGACATGGTCTGGAAACGCAACGAGGTCGACAGCCCCTGCATCCGCATCTGCGTGGTGCACCCGACCGAGCGCATCTGCACCGGCTGCTATCGCTCGATCGACGAAATCTCGCGCTGGTCGAAGATGCAGCCCGAAGAGCGCCGCGCAATCATGGAAGAGCTGCCCGACCGCGCGCCCCAGCTGCGCAAGCGCCGGGGTGGCCGGGCCGCGCGGCAGGCGCAGGAGTGAGGCACCCGATCCCTGTCAGCACAGGCCGCCCGCGCCGATAGGACGCGGGCAGGCAATCGCCCTCCGGTGCCTCAGGCCGCTGCAACCAGATCGTCATTCTCGACAACCTGGATATCGGCCACGGTGAGCCCGGGATAGGCATTGTCGATCTGGGCAACGATGACATTGTCATACAGCACAAGCGCGACACCGCTGGTGTCCGGATCCTCTTCGATGGTCACTTCACCGGAACTGCCGGTGGGCACCTCGATCCGCAACTGATCGGTGACGGTGTTGAAATCGTCGATCCGCGCAACCGCGCTCTGTTGCATCCATGGACCGACAACAAAGGTATCTTCCCCGCCGCCGCCGGTGGCCTGATCGCCACTGCCCAGCCACAGCTCGTCATCGCCCGCGCCGCCGATGATGGTGTCGCGGTCCAGTTCGTCCTGAATTCCCGAGGCCGCATTGCCCAAGCGGCCGACGATCCCCATGATCGTGTCCTCGCCCGTGCCGCCATCCAGCAGATCGCCGCCAGTGCCGCCATCGAGACTGTCATTGCCCGCCTCACCGTACAGGCTGTCGGGCCCATACCCGCCCAGCAGCGTGTCGTTCTGGTTGCCGCCCAGCAGCACATCCCGGCCCAGGCCGCCGCGCAGAAGGTCGGCGCCGTCGCCGCCAGACAGGCTGTCATCACCGTCCTGCCCGCTCAGCCGATCGTCTCCGGTGCCACCAAGGGCGGTATCATTCCCCTCGCCCGCGTTGATCACATCCGGCCCGACCCCGCCGTCCAGACTGTCATCCCCGGCACCGCCCGACAGGTGGTCGCCGCCATACCCGCCCAGCAGCGTGTCACTGCCCGCGTCGCCATAGAGATGATCCAGCCCGGTGCTGCCATGCAGGAGATCGGCCCCATCGCCGCCGGACAGGGTGTCGTCGCCCCCTTGCCCGCGCAGCACATCGTCTCCGGTGCCGCCATCGGCGCTGTCATTGCCGTCGCCGCCAAAGATCAGGTCGCTCCCGGCGCCACCATCAAGGCTGTCATCGCCGGAATTGCCGAACAGGCGGTCACCACCGAAGCCGCCTTGCAGCGTATCAGTGCCCGCGCCGCCCGACAGAACGTCCAGGCCGGTGCTGCCATGCAGCAGGTCATCTCCAGCCCCGCCCGTCAGCGTATCGTCGCCATCCTTGCCACGCAGCACGTCATTGCCGGTGCCGCCATCGGCACTGTCATTGCCCGACCCGGCAAAGATCGAGTCATCGCCGCCAGCGCCGGACAGGGTGTCATCCCCGGTGCCCCCGTTGATCCAGTTGGCCAGATCATTTCCCTGCAACAGGTCGTGGCCATCGGTTCCCGAGAATTCGCGATCGCTTGTCGGTTCCCCTTCGCCCCCCGAACCGCCGTCATCATCATCGTTTTCATCAATTGCCCAGGCAATCGTTCCAACCGTCAAAGCCGTTCCAAGCAAAATGAGAACCGTAAGCATACTGGTATTCCCCCAACACTAAATCGCAATAAATTTATCACATATTTCATGAAGTTAGAGGGCCTTATTGAGCTTCTTTGAAATTGCACTCAATTGGCGAAATTAACCAACATGCTTCGCGTTTGAGGGGATAAATCTATCTCTTTACGGGAGCGCAATCCAATCGCTGACGCCCCCAGGTAGTTCCGGCCGGAAATAGGCGATCATGCGGCCATCAGGTCCGGCATCCAGATCTTCGGCCCAGGGTGCGACCCCGTGCAGGCAATGACGGTGCAAGAGATAGGCCTCGCCCGGGCGGGCATGCACGGCGATTCGAGGGCAGGTTTCGAATACCACGCGGCGTGCCGCCTGATAGGCCTCGGTCACGTCGACCCGGTGCCAGTCCTCGGGCGGATGGCCCGCCATCGCGCGCGCCAGCGCCGGGCCCAGGATGCGGTGGCTGCCCTCCCACAGGATCAACGGCGCGGCCTCGGGCGCCGCCGCGCTCAGCGGCAGGCCGAGGATCCAGCCATGCGGCTCGTCCACATGGCGGCGCCGGTCGGTGCCTTCGGGTTTCAACCCGTCCACATGCGCCGCCCCCCGGTTCAGGCGATAGCGAAACGCCACCTCACCCTCGCCCTGGCGCGGACGGGGATAGCCCGGATAGGTCACCGAGACCTGACCGCGATGTAGCGGCAGCATGCCCAGGTGGCGGGTGATGAAATCAATCGCCTGCCCGGCCAGCGGCGGACCGTCGCCCACCCGGCCCGTTTCGTCATTGTCCAGCGCGTCGACCCCGATGAACCAGGTCCCCTCGCAATCGAGCCATTGGGCATGGGCCGGATCGCGCACCGCGTGACGCGCAGCGGGCAGCACATGGTCGACCCAGGCGGCCAGAACCGGGTCGAACGGAAACCGCAGCCAGCCCCGGCGCAGAAACGCCTCTACCATCCCAGCGCCTTGCGCAGCATGTTGAGCGCCACCAGCGTCAGGAACACGGCAAAGATGCGTTTCAGCGGTTTGGGGTCCATCGCATGGGCCAGTTTCACCCCCCAGGGCGTGGTGATCAGCGTCATGCAGATGACCACGCCAAAGGCCACCAGATTGACCGCCCCCACCGTCAGCGGCGGCCGCTGCGCCGGGTCGATCTGGAGAAGCAGGAAGCCCAGCACCGAGGGCACCGCGATGATCACGCCGAACCCGGCGGCGGTGGCAACCGCGCGGTGAATGGGCGTGTTGTAAAGGCTCATCAGCGGCACGCCAAAGCTGCCGCCACCAATCCCCATCAGCACCGACAGGAACCCCACGATGGGCGACAGGACCATGCGACGCAGACCGCCCGGCATCGCCTCGCCCAGCCGCCAATGGGCACGCCCCAGCCCCAGATAGGCGCCGATCACGATGCCCAGCACGCCAAACAGCGCCTGCAACGCGACCGAGCGCAGCGAGGCGGCGACCATGACACCCAGAACAGCGCCCACCGCAATCCCCGGCCCCCAGCCGCGCAGGATCTGCCAATCGACCGCGCCCTTCTTGTTGTGGCTGAGCACCGAGCGCAGAGAGGTCACGATGATGGTGGCAAGCGAGGTGGCCAGGCACATCTGCATCAGCTGCGGCCCGCCATAGCCCAGCGTCTGGAACGCATAGAAAAAGGCCGGCACCAGCACGATACCGCCGCCCACCCCCAGAAGACCGGCCAGCACCCCGGCAAAGGCGCCGATCACGATCAGCAGGGCCAGCATCTGCAACAGCAGCATCGTATCGGGCATCGGTCGGTCTCCGCGCTTTGGTCCCGTCAGGGGTACAACGCTGGCGTGACAAGGAAAAGCGCTCTTGTGAGGCTATTGCCCGTGTCCAAGGTCACATGAGTTTTACCGTCATGTCATCGGCAGACTTCGGAAATGCCGCGAGAGGGCGAACGGCAGCTTCGGTCCCGGTCTTTCTTATGCTGCTCCTTGCGCAACCGGGTGCGTGGCACAGAAAACCGCCATTGACCTTTGCGCGCACTATCATTCGGCGCGGGAGTCGGCCGCAATCGGTTCGCCCTCGGACAGCAGTTCCGACAACCGGCGCGCCGCGGTTTTCAACCGCTCGACATGGCCGATGGCGTCGGGCATCGCCAGCCGTTGCACCGGAGCGTGGAACGACAAGGTCGACACCATCCGCCCGTTCCCTTCGAGGATCGGAACCGCAACGGCGATCATGTCTTCCATGAATTCCTCGTTGTCGGTCGAATAGCCCCGTTCACGCGCTTGTATCGCCTCGTCGATCAATGCTTCGGGGTCGGTGATCGTACGTTTCGTGTGCGGGTCCAGTTGCGCGGACAGGGCATAGTTTCGCAGATGGCGGCGATCGAGGCTGCTGAGATACATCTTGCCGCTGGCAGTGCAGTAGAACGGAACGCGCGTGCCCACCGGAAGCTGGATGCGCAGCGGCCATTTGGTTTCCACCCGGTCGAGATAGACCATCGCGTCGCGGTCCGGGATCGCGATATTGCTGGTTTCGCCGATCTCCTCGGCCAGTTTCGAGAGAATGGCGATACGTGCGGTCCGGATCCGCAGGGACGACAGGATGCCGGTCGACATCTTGCGCATGCGGCGGCCGGGGGAATACCCCCGGCCATCGATTTCGCGTTGGATGAAGCCCTCGTTTTCCAGCGTCGTGAACAGCCGGTGGATCGTGGGCTTGGGCAGGCCGAGTCTTTCGTTCACTTCGGTCGGGGTGACGGGCACCCCGGCTTCGGCCATGGCTTCGAGGACGAGCAGCAATCGCAGGTTGGTGGGAATCGCGCCTTCTCTTTCGCCGTCGTCTGCCATTACCGTTCCTTGTTGGTGAACCCCTTCACCATGCTTTACCCGCTCGGGATCAGGATTGTCGAGAGAGCCGGAAGCAGCGCCACCATGATCCAGACCGACAACAGGGCGAACAGGTAAGGCACCGTGTAGCGCAGCAGCCGGAAATAGGGCACGCCTGTCACGCCCGAGGCGACATAGAGGTTCAGCCCGTAAGGCGGGGTGATGAAGCCGATCGAGGCACCGACAAGGAAGATCACGCCGAACTGGATCGGATCGACCCCGACAGAGGCCGCGATCGGCGCGAGGATCGGGGCGAGGATGATGGTGACGGGCAGGCTTTCAAGCACCATGCCGGCAAAGAAGACAATCGCCATCGAGGTGAACAGAACGGCATAGTAGCCACCCATCCCGCGCACGAAATCCCCGATGATCTCCTGCGCGCCCAGTACCGACAGGATCTGCTGCATCACCACCGAAACGGCGATCAGCGGCGCCAGGATGCCGGTGATCTGGGCCGAGCGCATGGTGATCGAGGGCAGTTCCAGCGGGCTGAACCCCTGTACCACCAGATATTCCGAGATACCGCGTTCCCGGAAATCGCGTTCCTCGGACGGGCGCCCCATCAGCGCATGGATCGGCAGGCTGACGAAGCCCACGATGATGCAGAAGCCGACGGTCACACCCGCCGCCTCGGTCGGAGAGAACTTGCCGGTGTAGATCCCCCACAGGACCAGCCCGATCGCGAAGAAGCCAAGCCAGGCGCCAAGGCCGGTTTTCAGAACCCGGGCCAGCTCCAGCCGGATCAGGTGACCCCACTTGTTGCGCGAGCAGATGAAGAAGGCCACCAGCATCATGCCGCCGACCATCATCGCGCCCGGAATGATCCCGGCCACGAAAAGCTCGGAAATCGGCAGGTTCATCAGGAAGCCGTAGACGATGAAGATGATCGAGGGCGGGATGATGATGCCCACCGTGCCGCCCGCCGCCGCGGTGGCGGCCGAGAAGCGTTCGTCATAGCCGCCCTTGACCATCTCGGGGTGCAGCATCGAGCCGATTGTCGCCGTGGTGGCCGAGTTCGAGCCGGAGATGGCGGCAAACAGGCCGCAAGCCCCGAGCGAGGCCATCGCCAGCCCGCCGCGCAGCCAGCCAAGGCAGGCATAGGCGAAATCCGACAACCGCCGGGCGATGCCGGAGCGGTTGATCAGGTCTCCGGTGAGGATGAAGAGCGGCATCGCCAGCAGGGCGAACCCGTCGGTGAACACATCGGCCAGCGCCGAGCCGGTGTTGATCAGCGGCAGGCCCAGAACAAGGCTCATGCCGATGACCCAGTAGCCGATCACCAGAAAGACCGGCACGCCCAGCATGAACAAGAAGGTCACCCCGACCGAGATGAGGATCGTCCAGTTTCCGTCAGTCATGGTCTTTCCCTCAGTCAGCGCCAATGGATACGGCGGCGATCAGGTCACTTCCGTCACGATAGTTTCTCAGGTCCTCGAGCCAGTTTTCCAGCGCGCGCGCAGCGATCAGGATAAAGCTGAGCGGGACCGAGACCAGGAACCACCATTGCAGGACATTGTCCGTGCCCAGCAGGATCTGGAAATTCGCGGCCGAATTGGCGGCCACCTGGGTCGAGGTCACGATGACGATCCAGGCAAAGCCGATCCACAGGAGCGCATCGAGCGACAGGCAAAGAAACTGCAGTGGCCGGGGCATATTGCTGCGGAACTCGGCAAAGGCCAGATGCGTGCGCAGCTTGACGTTATAGGCGCAACCCGCCCAGGTCATGATCAGGAACATGAAGGGCGGCAGGGTGGTGGACCACGGCGCCTGCACGTTCAGGACAAAGCGCCGGAAGACCTCGACAAAGATGATCGCGCCGATCAGCAGATAGGTTGACACCATGACGGTGGCTTCGAACTTGCGCTCGACCCATGGGAAGTAGTGATAGATCGCCAGAAACAGCGCGCTGCCCAGCAGGGTCACGACGCCACCCAGGACCCATGCGGCATCGGTCTTGAGGGACTCGCTGATCATCCAGGCGTCGTTTGACAGGACAGCGCGGAATATCTCGGCGATGTCGCTCATGATAGTGGTCATTATGCCTCCTCCCCGGGACAGGCAAGGTTGTGAAGTTCATTGGCTGGCGCAACGGTGGCGGCGCCGGCTTGGCCAGCGCCGCCAGGTTACGTCCTCAGCCTTTCCACCAACGGCGCGGTTCGACATTTTCCGGCTTCATGTCGGCGGGCACTTCACGGGCCACCCGATGCAGTTCGGCATAGGTATCAATGCCGCCCGACCAGTTGTTCAACCGCTCGCGCCATTGCGCCCACGGCTCGGGGTTGTACTCGGGCGAACACATTTCCTCGGCCATCTTGATCTGGTCCTCGGCAAGGAATGCCGGGCGGACGTCATGTTCGTCAAACAGGGTGCCAGGCAGAACCGGATCCGAGAAACCGACGGTCTTGACCAGCGCCGCCTCGTTTGCCGCCTGAACGTGAACCTGCGCCAGATAGGCCGATTCCATCACTGCGTCCTGAAGGTAGCCATCGAGGCTGTCAAAGACCTTGGCCGACATCGAGGTGTGTTCGGTTCCGCAGAAGAACCGCAGGTCGACCGACTGCGACACCACCGGAGACATGTTCGCATAGGCCACGGCCGAGGCCCAGGTTTCGGCACCGTCGATCAGGCCGGTCTTGAGACCGTCAAGGGTTTCTTCCCAGGCCACCGGCACCGGGTTCAGGTTCAGCAGCTGCATCGCGATGCGGCCCAGCTGGGTTCCCGTGACGCGGTTCTTGGTGCCGAACAGTTCCTCCAGCTTGGTGACGGTCGGCTTGTCGGCAAAGGACTTGCCCATCTGCAGACCGCGCAACTCGCAATGGCTGAACAGGAACTTGAGGCCGTGACGCTTTTCCAGCGGGTCGCGCAGGATCGCGTTCGATTCCGGGCTGTAGAGGAAATGATACTGCGATGCGCGGCCCGGGAAGACATAGGCATAGTCGAGAACATTCAGATAGGGCGCGCCACCAGCCGAGTTCTGGGTCGAGGCCGCATAGATATCGACGATGCCATTCTGGGTCTTCTCGACACAGGACAGCTGGCCGCAGATCTGGTTGTCGCCGATGAACTCGACACGGATTTCACCATCGGTGCGCTCTTCGAGATCGCGGGCGAATTCCAGGCAACCGGCGCGTTCGATCAGCAGGTTGCGCGCGTTGAAACCGGCGGCACCGAACTTCAGCGTGTGCTTGGCCTCTTTCTTGAAGCGCTTGTCATAGGTCGATTCGGCGGCAGCGGCGAGTGATGGAAGCGTCACCGCACCGGTCAGGCCTCCCAGCCCCAAAACCGTGGATGACAGGCCGAAACGCCCTGCGACCCTGAAAAAATCGCGGCGCGACACGCCGCTCAGTTTGTCCGAAACCTTCATGAACTTCTCCTCCTCCGTTCATAATTGTTG
>Ga0157387_13896_pt1 | contig 19410 bp, 14 predicted proteins | sample T8_LowC_AmetaT_FD_116788 | JGI IMG/M metagenome (GOLD analysis project Ga0157387, IMG submission 116788) | Metatranscriptome of Roseovarius nubinhibens ISM and Alexandrium tamarense co-culture from University of Georgia, USA - T8_LowC_A metaT... ... | reverse complement strand
CGGCTGCATTTGGGAAAATATTCTCAATTCTCCGTGAGGCCGCCATGTTCGAGTCCCTTGGTTTCGAAGAGACCACCGCAAAAGAGATCAGCGTTCTTCTGGGCCTGTCGCTTGGCGTTCTGTTCGGCCTTCTGGCCGAGCGGACGCGGTTCTGTTTCCGTCGCGCCGTAGTAGGCGAGGACGCGCGTCAGGCCGCCGGTGTCTGGTTCACCGCGCTCGCCGTGGCGATCCTGGGCACTCAAGCATCGGTGGCGTCCGGGCTGATCGGCTTTGCCGATCACCGGCTCCTGAGCTCGGACCTGCCGGTGCTGGCGGTGGTGCTGGGCGGGCTGATGTTTGGCGCCGGCATGGTGCTGACGCGCGGCTGCATCTCGCGCCTGACCGTGCTGGGCGGCACCGGCAACTTGCGGGCGCTGACAGTGCTGCTGGTCTTTGCCGTCGTGGCCCATGCGATGCTCAAGGGCGTACTGGCACCGCTGCGCACCAGCCTTGGCGCGGTGACCGTCGATCTGGGCGAGACCGTATCGCTGGCCGCCCTGCCCGGCGGCGCAGCACTCTGGACCGCCCTGCTGGCCCTCGCCTCGCTGCTGATCGCAGCGCGCTCGGGCAATCGGGCGCTCCCCTTGCTGGGCGCCGCCCTGATCGGCCTTCTGGTGCCGCTGGGCTGGGTCGGCACCGGCTATGTCCTGTTTGACGAATTCGACCCGATCACGATGGAAAGCCTCTCCTTCACCGCCCCCGCCGCCGATACGCTGTTCTACACCATCGCCTCGACCTCGATCGCACCGGGCTTCGGCACCGGACTGGTGGGCGGCGTGCTGCTGGGCGCGCTGGCGGCGGCGCTGCTGTTTGGCAGCTTCCGCTGGCAGAGCTTCGACAGCCCGCGCCAGACCGGCCGCTATCTGGCCGGCGCGACCCTGATGGGCATGGGCGGTGTGCTGGCGGGCGGCTGCACCCTGGGCGCCGGGCTGGCGGGCATTCCCACGCTCAGCCTTGCCGCGCTGCTAGCGCTGACCGCCATCGCGCTGGGCGCCCGCCTGACCGATGCGGCGCTTAATGCAGCTTCTTCCGGATCCGCCGGATACCCAGCCACACCAGGCCAACAACCGGCAGAGTGACCAGCGCGATCAGGGCCTTCTTGTCGACCCCGTACCACTCTGACAGTGGCAACAGGAAGGCCGATACCAGCGAGACCGCATAATAGCTGACCGCAACCACCGACAGGCCCTCGACCGTGTGTTGCAGGCGCAAAGCCAGGTCGGCGCGGCGGTCCATGCTTTCCAGCAGCGCCTGGTTTTGGGCGCTGCGTTCCACATCAACCCGGGTGCGCAGCAGGTCACCGGCGCGGATCGCCCGGTCCGACAGCCGCTTGAGGCGCCTCTCGGTGGATTTCACCGTCCGCATCGCCGGTTCGTAACGACGCAGCATGAAATCGGCGAAGGTCTGGCGCCCGCCGAACCGCTCTTCCCGCAGCGAGGCGATACGCTGGTTCACGATGGCCTCGTAGGCGCCGGTGGCACCCAGCCGGAACTCGGACCGCGCGGCCATGGTCTCGAGCTCGGCAGAGGTTGACAGAAGCTGCGGCAACAGGTCCTCGGCGGGGTGCCCCCCATCGGTCATCTTCACCATCAGCCCGGTCAGGCCCGAGTCCAGCTCACCCAGCTTGGGCCCCAGCGCCTTGACCCGGGCAAAACCCAGCATCGACATCGCCTTGTAGGTCTCGATCTCGCACAGGCGCTGGATGATACGGCCGATCCGGCGCTCGCCCGTATCCGGGGCCACGAAGACGGCAAATCGCATATGCCCCGCCGGGTCGATGCGGAAATCGCCTGCGGCCACCGCCGCCCGGTCCAGCACATGCGCCACCGCCAGGCTTTCGGGCACGAACCAGTCGGCCAGAGCGGCGACGATATCGGCCTCGGGCAACTGCTCCTCGACCCTGAGCAGGGCCGAGGTCACCCGCTGGCCTGGCGCGGCGGCCAGCCAGTCGGGCGGAAAGACCTCGAAATCGGCCGGGTTGAACGGGCGGTCGCTGACACCGGTGGCGAAGGCGGTATAGGTCACGAACTCTGTATGGCTTTCCCATTTCAACCAATGCCGCCCGATCTGGCCCGCGTAATGGGTCGCGCCCGGCTGCGGATGCGGCGCGCCGTGCCGGTCGAGCAGGTCGATCAGATGCGCCCGATCCGCCTTGCGGTCGCGCCCCACCGCCGCATCCGGCTGCTTGACCGCCAGATAGGCCACCGTGCAGGGCGCGCGCGAAATGGGAAAGGGCCGCGCGTGCAGCTCGTTGGCCAGCGCAAAGCGCAAGGGATGGTCCTGAATGGGCGTCATGGGGCTCTCCGGTATCGGCGCACTATACGCGACCGAAGAGACACCGTAAATATTTATTTATTTCAGTTAGTTACTGGATACATTCGCATACATCCCTCCCGAAATCGCGATGTTTGTCGAAAAGTTGGACCAGCCATGAAAAAGGGGCGCCACCTGGGCGCCCCTCTACCTGAGTTCTCGGCCTGATCAATCGATCATCGGCAGAAGCTTGTCCAGCGACTGCTTGGCGTCGCCATAGAACATGCGCGTGTTCTCTTTGTAGAACAGCGGATTCTCGATGCCCGAATAGCCGGTGCCCTGCCCGCGTTTGGAGACAAACACCTGTTTCGCCTTCCAGCATTCCAGCACCGGCATACCGGCGATGGGGCTGTTGGGGTCTTCCTGCGCGGCCGGGTTCACGATGTCATTCGAACCGATCACGATGGCCACATCGGTATCGGGGAAGTCCTCGTTGATCTCGTCCATCTCCAGCACGATGTCATAGGGCACCTTGGCCTCGGCCAGCAGCACGTTCATGTGCCCGGGCAGACGGCCTGCCACCGGGTGGATGGCGAAACGGACGTTCTTGCCCTTGGCGCGCAGCTTGCGGGTCAGTTCGCTGACCGATTGCTGCGCCTGCGCCACCGCCATGCCATAGCCGGGGATGATGACGACACTGTCGGCATCGTTCAGCGCGGCGGCCACGCCCTCGGCGTCGATGGCGATCTGTTCGCCCTCGACCTCCATCGCCGGGCCCGTGGTGCCGCCAAAGCCGCCCAGGATCACCGAGATGAACGACCGGTTCATCGCCTTGCACATGATGTAGGACAGGATCGCACCGCTTGAGCCCACCAGCGCGCCGACCACGATCAACAGGTCGTTTCCGAGGCTGAAGCCGATGGCCGCCGCCGCCCAGCCCGAATAGCTGTTCAGCATCGACACCACCACCGGCATGTCCGCGCCGCCGATGCCCATGATCAGGTGATAGCCGATGAAGAAGGCCGCCAGCGTCATGATCAGCAGGGGCAGGAACCCACCCGAGTTGAAGTACCAGATCAGGCAGATCAGCGATAGCGCCGCCGCACCGGCGTTCAGCATATGACCGCCCGGCAGCTTGGTCGCGGCCGAGGTGACCTTGCCCGCCAGCTTGCCATAGGCGACCACCGAACCGGTAAAGGTCACCGCCCCGATGAAGATGCCCAGGAACAGCTCGACCCGCAGAATGTTCTGCTCGACCGGGCTCTTGTGCGCCAGAAGCGCGGCAAAGCCCTCCAGCCCGTGACGGGCCTCTTCGGTCATCGACAGGACATTGCCCAGCTCGAAATGCGCATTGAAGCCGACAAAGACGGCAGCCAGACCGACGAGGCTGTGCATCGCCGCGACCAGCTGCGGCATCTCGGTCATCTGCACGCGCTTGGCGACATAGGTACCGATGATGCCGCCCGCCGCGATCAGGATCAGCGACAGCAGCCACAGGCCCGAACCGGGGCCGATGAGCGTGGCGAAAACCGCCAGCGCCATGCCCGCAATGCCGTACCAAACGGCGCGCTTGGCGCTTTCCTGGCCCGACAGGCCACCCAGTGAAAGGATGAAAAGAACAGCCGCAACGACATAGGCGGCAGTGGTGAATCCGAATTCCATTGCCCGCTACTCCTTACGATTTCTGGAACATGGCGAGCATGCGCCGGGTGACGAGGAAGCCGCCGAAGATGTTGATCCCGGCCATGAAGACCGACAGGCCGGCCAGCAGGATCACAAGGAACGACCCCGACCCGATCTGCATCAGCGCGCCCAGGATGATGATCGACGAAATGGCGTTGGTCACGGCCATCAGCGGCGTGTGCAGCGAATGCGAGACGTTCCAGATCACCTGGAAGCCCACGAACACCGCCAGCACAAACACGATGAAGTGCTGCATGAAGCTCGCCGGGGCCACCAGACCCACCAGCAGCAGCAACAGGCCGCCCACGGTCAGCAGCGTCACCTGGTTCTTGGTCTGCGCCTTGAAGGCCGCAACCTCTTGCGCGCGCTTCTCCTCGGGGGTCAGCTCTTTCGGCTTCTCCTTGGACTTGGCCGCAATCGCCTGAACCTTTGGCGGTGGCGGCGGGAAGGTGATGTCACCCTCAAACGTCACCGTGGCGCCCCGGATCACGTCGTCTTCCATGTTGTGGTTGATCTGGCCGTCCTTTTCCGGGGTCAGGTCAGTCATCATGTGACGGATGTTGGTGGCATAAAGGGTCGAGGCCTGCGCCGCCATCCGGCTGGGGAAGTCGGTGTAACCGATGATGGTGACGCCGTTTTCGGTGACGATCTTCTCGTCCTTGACGGTCAGCTTGCAGTTGCCGCCCTTTTCAGCCGCCAGGTCCACGATGACCGAGCCGGGCTTCATCGCCGCGACCATGTCCTCGGTCCACAGCTCCGGTGCCTCGCGGTTGGGGATCAGCGCGGTGGTGATGACGATGTCCATCTCGGGCGCCAGTTCGCGGAACTTGGCCAGCTGGGCCGCAGCGAATTCCGGGGACGAGACCGAGGCATAGCCGCCGGTGGCGGCGCCATCCTGCTGCTCTTCCTCGAAATCGAGATAGACGAACTCGGCGCCCATCGACTCGACCTGCTCGGCCACTTCGGGCCGCACGTCGAACGCATAGGTGATCGCACCCAGCGAGGTCGAGGTCCCGATGGCGGCCAGACCGGCCACACCGGCGCCCACGATCAGCACCTTGGCAGGGGGCACTTTGCCCGCCGCCGTCACCTGACCGGTGAAGAAACGGCCAAAGTTGTTGCCCGCCTCGATCACCGCGCGGTAGCCCGCGATATTGGCCATCGAGGACAGCGCGTCCATCTTCTGGGCGCGCGAAATACGTGGCACCATTTCCATGGCGATCACATTGGCGCCCTTGGACTTGGCCGCCGCCATCCCGTCTTCGTTCCCGGCCGGGTTGAAGAACGAGATCAGCGTCTTGCCCTTGCTCAGCCGCTTCAGCTCGGTGGCGTCGGGCTGGCGCACCTTGGCAACGATATCGACCTCTTTCCACAGCGCCGCTGCGGTCTTGATGATCTCGACGCCCGCCGCCTCATAAAGCGCATCCGAGAAGCCCGCGGCCGCACCGGCCCCGCTCTCGATCGCGCAGTCATAGCCCAGCTTCTGCAGTTGCACAGCAGAATCCGGCGTCATCGCGACGCGGTTCTCGCCCTCGAAAATTTCCTTTGGTGTGCCTATTTTCACCAGTCAGGTCCCCCTATTCGGCCCGGAAATCGGACGCGCCACAGTTAGGTTTGCAAAGCAAAGATGTATCTTGCGCAATTTTATTTCGCAAGCGCAGCATGCGCGACGTTGGGTCCGAACCTGTCATGTCCTAAATCCAGCGCCGCGTTTTTTGTGTGTATCGGGCGAAATCCGCCCGGAATTGCCGTCGGAGGCGGTTCTCCTCAGGCACGATGAAGCGTTTTTCCAGCAGCCAGACAAAGACCGGCACCAGAACCAGCGAGAGAACCGCGTCCAGATGCAGAATCACACCGGCCAGAAACAGCACATCGCCCAGATAGATCGGATTGCGGCTGCGCTTGTAGATGCCGCTCTGCACCATGGCAGCGGGGTCGCGGTGCGGAATGATCGTGGTGTGGTGGCGGCGCAATTCGACCACCGCCAGCAGCATCAGCAGCACCCCGCCCCCGATCAGCAGACCGGCGATCAGGTCGGAGAGCCCGCCGTCCAGCGACAGGCCAAAAGAGAAGTAACGCTGTTGGGACCAGGCCACGGCAATGAAAGCCGCCAGCCATACCGGCGGCAGGTCAACGCGATGCATGGCCGTTCCTTTCCGGGCATCCACCCGAATATCCCCAAGCGCTCATGGCGCACCTCTAACCGGTTGCGACGGGATTTGCAAAAAAACCGACCAGCCTGCGACAATTAGGGAGGCCACGGCGGCGCAGCAGCCACAATTCGGGCGGGTGTTCCGGTTTTCGGACAGGATCGGAACGGGCGTTCCCGGGATTACTCCCATTCCATCTCGGCAAAGACGCGGCCGGCGTTCTTGGTGGCCAGTTCCTCGAATGTGTCCAGATTGCGCCAACGCTCCTGATCCACGTAATAGGCGCCCGCCAGATCGCCACCCTCTTCGATATGGGCGCCGATCTTCTCGCGCAGGTCGACAAGATAGTCATAGGTATAGCGCCGCACCTGATCCAGATTGGTCGGATGGCCATGGCCCGGGATCACATAGGTGGGGGCCAGCGGCTCCATCCTGGTTTCCCAGGTTTCCAGCCAGCAGCTGGTGCAGGTATGTTCAAAGATCGGCAGCATCCGCTCGTGAAAGGCGATATCGCCCGCGATCAGGATCTTCCATTCCGGGATCCAGACCTGGATATCGCCCGGATCATGCGCCGGACCCATATGCATCACCTCGATCGACACGCCGCCGAGCGTCAGGTCATAGCGGTCTTCGAAGGTCACATTGGCATGTTCCACCCGCGTGCCCTCGGCCCGGTCGCGGTTGTAGCGCTCCATCCCCATCAGGATGAAATCGCCGTTCTGGGTGGTTTCCTCGACCGCATCCACATGGGCGAGAACATCGACCCCCAGATCGCGCCAATAGCTGTTGCCCAGCATGGCATGGCCCTGCCCGTTCTCGTTGATGACCAGAACCACGGGCTGGTCGGTGACCTGCTTGATCTCGTCATGCAAGGCAGCGGCCAGCCGGGCCGAGGCGCCGGCATTGATCACCACCACGCCCTCATCCGTCACGATGAAGGACAGGTTGTTGTTATGTCCCGCATTTTCATAGGTCGGCGGCGCGGTGGCACCGATGGCCGAGAAGACATGCGGGATCACCTCCACCGGTTTGGAGTAGAGCTCGGACTGTGGATACTGGTCGGCGATATCCTCGCTGGCGGCCGCCGCAGCGGCGGTGAGTATCAGCGTCGTGGCCAGAAATCGTGTCATGTCACTCTCCTCCCAATGAATCATTCATATGTTTGCATAGGACGGAACGGAACGATACGGAACCCCTTGTCACAGGGTGGCGCGCCGATAGGCTGATCCGGCGAACAGGGAGGACCCGCAATGCATCTGAACGGCAAACATGCGCTGGTGACCGGTGGCGGCACCGGCATCGGTCTGGCGATTGCGCAGGCACTGGCCGCCGAGGGCGCCCAGGTCACCATCACCGGACGCCGGGCCGAGGTGCTGGAGCAGGTGGCAACCGAAGGGCTGCATCCGATGGCGATGGATGTGCGCCACGAAGAGGAGGTTGTCACCGGCGTCGCGCGCGCGGTCGAGGCGCGCGGCCCGATCCAGATCTGTGTTGCCAACGCCGGGATCGCCGTCGGCAAGACCCTGCAAAAGACCGACATGGCATTCTGGCGCGATATCATGGCAACCAATCTCGATGGCGCGTTCCTGACCATCCGCGAAAGCCTGCGCTCGATGCTGGAAACCGACTGGGGCCGGGTGATCACCGTCGCCTCGATTGCCGGGCTGCGCGGCGCGCCCGGTGCGGGCGCATATGCGGCCTCCAAGCACGGCATGATCGGGCTGACCCGGACCTATTCCGAGGAGTTCATGGGAACCCCCTACACGTTCAACGCGCTTTGCCCCGGATATGTGGACACGCCGATCGTCGAACGCAATACCGCCTCGATCTCGCAGCGCACCGGGATGGCGGCCGATGACGCCCTGCAACTGATGGTGAACCAGAACCGGCACAAGCGGCTGATCGCCCCCGAAGAGGTGGCCGCCGCCGCCCTGTGGCTGGTGCGACCGGGTTCGCAGAGCATCAACGGCCAGTGCATCGAGATCGCCGGCGGTCAGACCTGAGCCGGTATCGCATTTTGGCGCGGGCGGTTGTGAAATTGGAATACCGCCCGCGCAGATCATTCTAACCGCTTGTTTTCAAAAACATCCCCCAGACGCAGGGCGGAACCGCCCCGCGCCCTTCCCCCCTTGCGCATGGGTTCATTCCCCAACAAAAGCTGGACAGACCGGGCGGCGATGCGTATCCCTGCCCTAGATGCTTTAGGCTTAAAATATCCATGCGAGGACTCATGACCGACTTTGCCGCCACCAAGGCCATGTTCGACCTGCCCCAGGGGGTGCTCTATCTCGATGGCAACTCGCTGGGGCCGCTGCCGCGCGCCGCGGCGGCACGGGTCCAGCAGGCGGTGACCGACGAATGGGGCCAATTGCTGATCACCGGTTGGAACAAGGCCGGATGGATGGCGCAGCCCAGCGAGCTGGGCGACCGCATCGGCCGGCTGATCGGCGCCGAGCCGGGCCATGTGGTCACCGGCGACACCCTGTCGATCAAGGTCTATCAGGCGGTTGCCTCGGCGCTGGAGCTGACCCCGGGCCGCAAGGTGGTGCTGTCGGACAACGGCAACTTCCCCACCGACCTCTACATGGTCGAGGGGCTGCTGCGCTCGATGGGGCCGGACTATGAGCTGCGCGTGGTCGCCCCCGAAGCGGTCGAGGCGGCGATCACCGACGAAATCGCAGTGCTGATGCTGACCGAGGTCGATTACCGAACCGGGCGCAAACATGACATGGCGGCGCTGACCGCGCGCGCCCATGCGGCAGGCGCGTTGACGGTCTGGGATCTGGCCCATTCCGCCGGTGCGCTTCCGGTCGATCTGGCCGGATGCGACGCCGATTTCGCGGTCGGCTGCACCTATAAATACCTCAACGGCGGCCCCGGCGCGCCTGCCTTCATCTATGTCGCCCCCCGCCATGCGGACCAGGTGCGCCCGGCGCTGTCGGGCTGGCTGGGCCATCAGGCGCCGTTTGCCTTTGACCTCGACTATCGCCCCGGCGCCGGGATCGAGCGGATGCGGGTCGGCACCCCGCCGGTGATCCAGATGGCGGCGCTGTCGGCGGCGTTGGATGTCTGGGACATGGCCGACATGGCCGACGTGCGCGCCAAATCCATTGAACTGACCGAGTTGTTCATCGCCGGGGTCGAGGCCGCCTGCCCCGATCTGGAGCTGGCCAGCCCGCGCGACCCCGCCCAGCGCGGCAGTCAGGTCTCGTTCCGCTTTGCCGAAGGCTATGCCGCCATGCAGGCGCTGATCGCGCGCGGGGTGATCGGCGATTTCCGCGCCCCCGACATCATGCGGTTCGGCTTTACCCCGCTGTTCATCGACGCAGGTGATGTAAAGGCCGCCGTGGCGATCATCGCCGATGTGATGCAGAACCGGCTGTGGGACAACCCGGAATACAAGACCCGCGCCCGGGTAACCTGAGCGCGGATTACCCGCGCATCAGCCCGGCGCCCAGGATCTGCGCCAGCTGCGCGGTGCGGGCCTTGTAGGTCTCGAAATCCGGGGCGGTCATCTTGACCCCTTTCAGGGCGGCGGCAATGGTCGCCGCCACCTCTTCGACATCGCCATGCAGCGCGACGCGACGCGCCGCTGCCTCGCGCGTCAGCCAGGCGGCATAGAGCGCGCGCAGCCCCGCCTCTCCTGCATCAACGATATCGGGCGCGGTCGAGCTGCCGGCATCCAGCAACTCCACCCCATGTGGCGAATCGAGCAGCGCAACTACCGTCTGACCATGGGCAATAAAGGCACGTTCCAGCACCTCGGGCACCGACCCGCCCGCGCCCAGCGCGCCCTGCACCGCCTCGGCGGTCAGGTCATAACAATACTGCACCACCGCGCGAAAGATCGCCTCTTTGTTCTTGTAACACAGATAGACCGCCGGCCGTGACATGCGGGCGCCACGCGCTATGTCGTCCATCGAGGTCTTGCGGAACCCATAGGCGGCAAAGGCCTGCCAGGCGGAGTCGAGGATCGCCTTTTGCCTTGGATCGAAATCTGCGTCTTTCATGTCCGATCCCTGACAGTTTTTCCGGATTTTGTCAATTGACACCCTGACATATTTCACTCACTTTGTCAGAAACCTTGTTGGCAATCCGCCAAGCCACCGCGACAGCAAAGCGAGGACCACCATGGCCACTTCCCTGACCGTCAACGGAGAAACGCATCGGGTCGACCTGCCCGACGATGTCCCGCTCTTGTGGGTGCTGCGCGACGAGATCGGGCTGACCGGTACCAAGTTCGGCTGCGGTGTCGCCGCCTGCGGCGCCTGCACCGTGCATATCGACGGCGAGGCGGTGCGCAGCTGCCAGGTCGCGCTGGGTGATGTCTGGGGTCAGGTTACCACCATCGAAGGCACCGGCACGCCCGAGGCGCTGTCGGTGCTGCAACAGGCCTGGGTCGACCATCAGGTGGCCCAATGCGGCTATTGCCAATCGGGCCAGATCATGCAGGCCGCCGCGCTGCTGGCAGAGAACCCCGCCCCCAGCGACACCGAGATCGACGAAGCGATGCAGGGCAACCTGTGCCGCTGCGGCACCTATCCCCGCATCCGCGCCGCCATCCACGGCGCCGCTGCCAAGCTGAAGGAGGTCTGACCCATGGCCCGTCTTGGCAAGATTGTCCGCCGTACCTTTCTGATCGGCTCCGCCGCCATCGTCGGCGGAGTGGCCTTTGGCGCCTATTACGTCTCGCGCCCCGCCCCCAATCCGCTGAAGCCCGGCCCGGGCGAGGCCGCGCTCAACCCCTTTGTGCTGATCGACCAGCAGGGCGTGACCCTGTTTGCCCCGCGTGCCGAGATGGGTCAGGGCGTGATGACCACCTGGGCCGCGCTGATCGCCGAGGAGCTGGACGTGATCCCCGAGCAGGTGCGCGTGCTGCATGGCCCGGCGGCAGCGGCCTATTACAACAGCGCCCTGCTGGGCGACGCCCTGCCCGGCAAGGGTTATGATACCTCGAATTTCCAGCACAGCCTGGGCGAGGCGCTGGGGGTGATCGGCAGAACGCTCAGCCTGCAGGTCACCGGCGGTTCGACCTCGATGAAAGACGGGTTCGTGCGAATGCGCGAGGCTGGCGCCAGCGCCCGCGAGACCCTGAAGCAGGCCGCCGCCAACCGGCTGGGCGTGGCGCGCGATACCCTGCGGACCGAGGCGGGCGCGGTAATCGCTGCCGATGGCAGCCGCATTCCCTATCCCGACCTGGCCGAGGACGCGGCCAAGCTGGACCCGGTCGAGGCGCCGCTGCGCGACCCGTCGGAATGGCGCTATCTGGGTCGCACCCTGCCCCGGCTCGACATGGTGGCCAAATCCACCGGCACCGCCGAATTCGGGGTCGATGTGCGCCTGCCGGGGATGAAATTCGCCAGCGTGCGGATGAACCCCAATCTGGGCGGCGGCATGAAGGGGTTTGACGACAGCGCCGCGCGTGCCATGCCCGGGGTCGAAAAGGTGGTCGATCTGGGCGGTGGCGTTGCGGTCATCGCCTCCAACACCTGGCTCGCGATGCAGGCGGTCGAGGCGATCGCGGTCGAATGGGAGACCGCGCCCTATCCGCCCGAGACCGACGCGATCTTTGCGCAGATCGCCCGCGCCTTTGACGACAGCCCCAACTCGACCATGCGCGACGACGGCGATGTCACCACCCTGCCCGAGGGCGCCACGGTGATCGAGGCCGAGTACAGCGCCCCCTATCTGGCCCATGCCACGATGGAGCCGATGAACGGCACCGCGCTTTATACCGGCGACCGGCTGGAATTCTGGGGCGGCAACCAGGCGCCGACCTTCATGCAGATGAAGATCGCCGAGGCCGCGGGCCTCGATACCGAGGCGGTCGAGGTGCACACCACCTATCTGGGCGGAGGCTATGGCCGCCGGGCCGAATTCGATTTCGGCGTGATTGCCACCCGGGTGGCGATGGCCCTGCCCGGCGTTCCGGTGCAGACCACCTGGAGCCGCGAAGAAGACATGCGCCATGATTTCTACCGCCCCGGCGCGCTGGCCCGGATGCGCGGCGCGGTCAAGGACGGCAAGGCGGTGATGATCGATGGCCGGCTGGCCACGCAATCGCCCTCGCGCCAGGCGATGACACGGGTCACCGGCATGCCCGGCGCCGGCCCTGACAAGGTGCTGGTCGAAGGCTTCTTCAACCAGCCCTATGCGGTGCCCAATTACCGGATCAGCGGTCATATCGCCGATCTGGCCATTCCGGTCGGTTTCTGGCGCTCGGTCGGGAACAGCCATAACGGCTTTTTCCACGAGACCTTTGTCGACGAGATGGCCCATGCCGCCGGGCGCGACCCGCTGGAGTTCCGGCTGGAGCTGATGCGCGCCGAACACGCCCCCTCGGCCGGGTGTCTCGAGGCGGTGCGCGAGATGTCGGGATGGACCGGCAAGACGCCCGAGGGCGTCGGGCGCGGCGTTGCCTTTACCTATAGTTTCGGCACCTCGGTGGCACAGGTCATCGAAGTGGTGGACGAAGGCGGCACGATCCGCATCGCGCGCGCCTGGATCGCCTGCGACATCGGTCTGGTCCTCGATCCCGAAACGGTCAAGGCGCAGATGTTCGGCGGCATGGTCTATGGCCTGTCGGCGGCGGCCCATGGCAGGATCACCTTTGCCGGTGGCGCTGTGGAACAGGGCAATTTCCCCGATTATGACGCATTGCGCATGCACAGCGCGCCACAGGTCGAGGTTCGCGTTTTGGAAACAAACCGCCATATGGGTGGCGCGGGCGAACCCGGCACCCCGCCCGCGATGCCCGCCCTGGGCAATGCCTTGTTCGACCTGACCGGAAAACGCGTGCGCAGCATGCCTTTTGCCGAGCATTTCAACCTGTTGGTCTGAGCTGAAACCCGGTCCGCATCCTGCTGGATAAGGATCGGGTTCACCACATTTTTACCTCAATTTGTTTCCAGATCAGACAAAATCCGACCCCGGATTTGCCATGTCACCCCACTATTCCTGACTTTGGCAGCAAGAATTCCGGTTCTGCCGCCCCAAAAAAGCAAGGAATAGGCGGTCTTGTGCCGCGATTGAGGTGAACCCATGCCCAGCGGCTATCTCGTCACGCTTGGTGCCGATCAGGACCTGTCGCTTGCCGCCAGTATCGGCGGCTCGCTGGTCAGTTTCACCACCGCACAATCGCTGGGCGCGGGGCAATGGTCCTGGACCGGCGACTATGCCGGCACCCCCTATTACAACGAGCTTGAACCGGGTCAGTATTATCTGGCCACCAATGGCAATGTCTATTTCGTGCCCGATCTGGGGCCGGTCACCAACCTGACCGAGGGGAGCGCGACCGCCGCCCCCTTCTATTCGCCCGAGAACAAGGTGCAGGGCACCAACGGCGCCGACAACATGGACAGCGGGTTTGTCGATCGCAACGGCAACTCCATCGACAGCGGCGATGGCTCGGACCCGGATGGCAACAATGACGAGGTCTACGGCCTTGGCGGCAACGACACCATCCAGTCGGGCCTGGGCGCCGATACGGTCTATGGCGGGTCGGGCGGCGACCTGATCGACGGCGGAGACGGCGACGATGTGCTTTTCGGTGACGGCCCCACGCCCACGACCGAGGCGCTGAACTGGTTCGCCGAAGGGGCCGATGGCACCAACCTGTCGGCTGGGTTCACCCAGACCACCGGCCAGATGGACGTGTCGGTCTCGTTCACCAATACCGGCAACAACAACCCTCTCTTTCAGGTCGAAACCACCGACCAGATCTATGTGAACGGCGGCGAGGATTTCAACAATCACTCCTCGCTCTATCTGTTCGGCAATGGCGATGGCGCCACCTCGACCACCACGATCGACTTTGCAGCCAACGCAAATTACGACGTCCAGAACGAGGTCGAGGATGTGGTGTTCCGCATCAACGATGTCGACTGGGCATCGGGCAACCACCGCGACATCATCACGGTCAACGCCTTTGACGCCGATGGCAACCCGGTCGCGGTCACCCTGACCCCCACCCCCACCGGCACCGGCGTCGACACCGTTTCGGGCAACACGATCACCGCGGGCAGCCTGAGTGACAGTCCCGATAGCGCCACAGGATCGGTGCTGGTCGAGGTGGCGGGCCCGGTGCAGTCGATCGAGATCATCTATTCCAACGCGCTGTCGGGCACTCAGGCGATCTGGGTCAGCGACATCTATTTCACCCCTATCGCGGCCCCGGGTGGCAATGACACCATCGACGGCGGTCAGGGCAATGACACCCTTGCGGGTCAGGCGGGCGACGACCTGCTCGACGGTGGTCAGGGCGCGGATCAGGTGCTGGGCGGGGCTGGCAACGACACCGTTGCCGCGGCTCAGGGTGATACGATCGACGGGGGCGACGGAGACGACCTTTTTGTCCTTTCCGATCTGGGTGAAATCGGCAGCGGCACCATCAGCATCGTCGGTGGCGAAGGTGACGAGACCGATGGCGATACGCTCGACCTCAACGGGATCGCCGACCGCAACACGCTGAACCTGACCAGCAACGTGCCCGGCGAGCTGGCCGGTACCGTCGAACTGACCGATGGCACCCTGGTCAGCTTCTCGAACATCGAGAACATCATCTGTTTCACCCCCGGCACGCTGATCGCCACCGCCCATGGCCCGCGCGCCATCGAGACGCTGCGCCCGGGCGATCTGATCGTGACCCGCGACCACGGGCTGCAACCGCTGCGCTGGGTCGGCAGCCGCACGGTGGCGGCGACGGGCAACCATGCCCCGATCCGTCTGGACCCGACCCTGCTGCAAGGCGCCAGCGCGCCCCTGTTGGTCTCGCCCCAGCACCGCATGTTGTGGAGCGGATCGCGGGCGCAGATGTATTTCGGCGAGAGCGAGGTACTGGTGGCCGCGACCCATCTGCTGGGCAGCCCCGCCGCCCGCCGGGTAGAGGGCGGCTTGGTCACCTACATGCACCTGATGCTGGACCGGCACGAGGTGATCTATGCCAACGATGCCGCAACCGAGAGCTTCTTTCCCGGCGACGAGGGGCTGGGCGCGCTCAGCGACCGGGCCCGTCAGGAAGTTTTTGACCTGTTCCCCGAATTGCGCAGCCATGCGGGCGCCTTTGGCGATACCGCGCGGCTCTGCCTCAAGGCGCATGAGGCACGCATCCTCGCGGCGTAGACGAGGCAGCGGTCAAGCCCACTCATACGGCACCAAAGGCCTGTCGCATCCGAAGGACTGAGGCGACCTTGGCAGCCGCATCTTTCTTGCGGCAAGTCAGCAGCCGCCCGAGGCCCAGGACCGGACGTTGCAAAGCCGGGGTCAGATTGACGCCCCTTGGCGGCTTTGTTGCAGAGGTTTCACCAAGGCGCAGCCACCCGAGGAATGCAGGCGGTCAGAGGGCTGTCATGAGCAAACTCAAGCCCGCCCCTCCGCCGCCGGGTTATCGGCTGAAAACCAATCGGCCTACCATGTCTGAGGGAAGCTGACCGGACCTTCCGGCAGATGTGTCGCGTGAACAGATAGCCCGCGGCAAAGATCGCGCACCAGGCTTAGCGCTGCGGTCAGCTCAGTATTCGAAAACGCCGACAGAACCGCCAGCGCGTCGGCCCGGCATCCCGCGCTGATCGCGGTTTCCGCGACCCGAATATGCGACAGAACCAAAGCAGACAGCCGGTCCTCGCGACGGGCGAACGCCGCATGAACCGGGTTGAGTGTCTCCTCGCCCAGCAACTGCATCAGATACATCAACTGCTTGCTTTGCTGAAAGGCGCCGACCGAGATCTCATTGGCCTGCGGGACAACTGAAATCGTATCATGACCGCCGCTGACGGCTTTGCGGGTATCCTGAAACCGATGGGATTCTCCGCTCGTCAGATAGCGGTGCAGCCCGTATTCCGGCGGTATGCGGTCCTGCCCCAGAAAGACCGGAGAAAACGGCGCGGCAAGTGCGCCGCAGGCCGCATGCCACATCATCGCAAGGGCTGGATCGGCGGCACGCGCAAGCGGCACCACCTGTCCATATCCAGCCGTGTCGCCGGTCAACCTCTCGGTCCGCACCGCCCAGATCATATCGTCCAGTCCGATCTTTTCCGGCCGCGCGGCGCGTTTGGTCATCTCGGCTTCTATCCACCGGATACCGTCCCATCGCCCCTTGCCATCGCCATAGATCGCATTGGCATCAAACGGACCGCCATCATACCACCCGCGATCACGGGCAAAGCTGACAAAATTGGGGGACCACATGAAATCCGGATGGTCACGATCGTCGACCGGCACCTCAAGCACATAGCCGGGGCGCGAGGCGCGGATGCTGTCCGGGCCAAGCCGCTCGGCCACCCAGAGCCCCTGCCCGCCCGCGAACTGGATCATCACCCAGGCCTCGTCCTCGTCGGCAAAGAGGTGCGAGTTCCCGCCATAGGTGGCCTCGCCATATTCGGCAATCAGCGCGGCGCAGAGATCAACGGCACCACGGGCGCTTGTGGCACGTTCCAGCACCGCGCGGGCAAGGTCAGAATAGTTGAACCCGGTCTGATCCCGGGGTGTCATTTCGCGCAACTCGGCCCGCGAGGTCGACCAGACGTCGCGCACGGCAACGCCCGCCTCGTTCACACCGCCATTGGTGATCGGCGCGGGCACGCCCAGATAATAGGAATAGCTGACCCGCATGTGGCGCAGCGTATGGCGCGCCTGTGGCACAGTGATCCGCCGGCCGGGCATATCCGCCTCTGGCCCGACCCCGACCTCGATGCGCGCGCCATCGCCGTGGTCGGCAGCGGGCACAATCTCCAGCCAGTGTGACGACGGCTCGTCACCATAGCCCGCCAGCCAGGCGTGGCCGGTGCGGCTGTGGTTCTTGCCCACATAGATTGCATAGCTCATGCCGGTTCACCGACTTTCATTGTGGTGTCTCGATAGACCCGGATGCCGCGCCGCCAGGTCTCGCTGACCCTGATCGCGCCAATCGCACCGGATGTTGTCAGCGGATTATCGTCGAGTATGGCCAGTTCCGCCAGCTTTCCAACCTCCAGCGACCCGCGCTCTTTCTCGCGAAAGACCTGCCAGGCCGCGTCGATGGTATGGGCGCGCAGGGCCGACAAGGGCGACTGGCGTTGATCGGGGCCCAGCACCCGCCCGCCCTGCGTGCGGCGGGTGACTGTCGTCTCGATCAGTTCCAGCGGCCGCGTCGGCGTGACCGAGGCATCGTTGTGGATCGTGAAACGCACGCCTTCGGCCTCGGCCCATCCGGTGGGCGAGATATCCTGCGCCCGCCGGGGCCCGAGGATCTCTTCGTGATGCTGATCCCCCCAGAACCAAACATGGGCCGGGAAAAAGCTGACGCTCACGCCAAGCGCCCTGCAGCGAACGATCTGGTCTCGGCGCATCACCTGCCCATGGATGATCGTATGGCGGTGATCGTCGCGCGGGTGATCCGCCTGCGCCGCCGCAACCGCATCAAGGAACATGTCAGAGGCCGCGTCGCCGTTGCAATGACAGTGGACCTGGAACCCGAGGCGATGCAGTTTCCTGACCTCCGAGAACAGCAGATCGCGGCTCATGTAGGCCAGCCCTGTCTCCTCCGTTCCCAGATAGGGCGCGGTCAGAAAGGCCGTGCGCATCAGGAACGACCCATCGGTCAACAGCTTTCGCGGCCCCAGCGTGATCGCCCCTTCGGGCCAGTCGCGTCCGATCCCGGTTTGCGAGAATTCGGGCTCGATCTCGGCGACCGGCAGCAGGATCAGGTCGATGCCCGGATCGACTTGCACGGCAACCTTGTGGAACAGGTCAAGCAGCGGTTGGGCGGTCCAGGAGTTCTGCGCCAATGTCACGCCCTGGGCCAGGTACTCCGCCCGCGCCGCCGCAAAGCAGCACGCAAATGAGGCTTCATCCAGCAGGAAATGGGTATCGCCCATCTCGCCCATGGCCGAAAGACCCTCGATCCCGCCGGTCAACCGCCCCGAAGCGTCGCGCAGATAGCGCCCGCCCTCGGGGTCGGGGCTGTCCTGCGTTATGCCTTGGCGGGCCAGCGCCATGGAATTGGCGACCCCGCAATGTCCCGAGGAATGGATCACCCAGATCGGGTGATCGGGCGATACCGCGTCCAGCTCGTCCCGCGTCGGCATCCGCCGCTCGGCCAGTTGGCTGTCGTCCAGACCGGCACCCATGACCCACTCTCCCGGGGCGGTTTGCGCGGCCTTCGCCGCCAGCCGGGCAAACAGATCGGCCAGGCTGCGGCAGCCGGTCCGGGGCGACAGGTCGGCCCGCAGCAAGGCGACGATCGCGCTGTCGGGGAAATGCCCGTGCGGGTCGATGAAGGCCGGGATCAGCGTGCGCCCGCCCAGCTCCTGCAAGGTGGCATCCGGCAAGGCCTGCCTGACTTGCGCGAGTGTTCCGACCGCGACGATCCTGTCGCCGAAAACCCCGACCGCTTCGGGACGGGTATCGCCTGCATCCATACTCAGGATCGGACCGCCGGTGAAGATGAGGCCGCTCATGCGGGAACCGCCTTGTGATTTGTCCAAACAGCCGGGAAATGGCAGCGATGCGCGCCCGCGTCACCGACCTGCCAGTCAGGCATCTGGCTGGAACAGGAGGCCTGCGCAAAGGGGCAGCGGGTGTGAAACTCGCACCCTTTGGGGCGGCGCAGGATGCTGGGCGGCTCGCCCTGCAATTCGATCCGCATCAGCTGCGCATCGGGATCGGGCTCGGGGTTGGCGGCCAACAGGGCAAGCGTATAGGGGTGTTGCGGGGTGGCGAATACCGTGTCGGTATCCCCCTCCTCGACCAGCTTGCCCAGATACATGATGCCGACACGGTCGGTGATATGGCGCACAACATTCAGGTTGTGGGTGATGATCATGATCGCAAGACCCAGCTCGTCCTGAAGCCGGCCCAGCAGATTGAGCATCTCGCCCTGGATCGACACGTCCAGACCGGCCGTCGGCTCGTCCGCGATCAGCAGTTTCGGATCCAGCGCCAACGCCCGCGCGACGCCCACACGCCGCGCCTGCCCGCCCGAGATCTGATAGGGATAGCGCGCGGCAAACTCCGGCGGCAGGCCGACCATGGCCAGAAGCCGCCGCGCCTCGGCATCCAGATCACGATCCTTCATGCCCTGAATGCGAAAGGGTTCGGTGATCAGCGACTTGATCGACAAACGCGGCGACAGCGAGCCGATCGGATCCTGGAACATCATCACGATCTCGCGGCGCAGCTTGCGGAACTGCGCCTCGGGCAGGTCGCGCAGCTCTTGCCCGCGATAGCGGATCGACCCTGCAGAGGCATGATGCAGACCCGCCACCGCGCGCGCCAGCGTGGTCTTGCCCGAGCCGCTTTCGCCAACGAT
>Ga0157387_15166_pt1 | contig 19482 bp, 15 predicted proteins | sample T8_LowC_AmetaT_FD_116788 | JGI IMG/M metagenome (GOLD analysis project Ga0157387, IMG submission 116788) | Metatranscriptome of Roseovarius nubinhibens ISM and Alexandrium tamarense co-culture from University of Georgia, USA - T8_LowC_A metaT... ... | reverse complement strand
TGTCAGTCGAACTCGCATCTTAGGCTCATTTTAGGCTCAGAAATCTTGCGCATAAGGACGCGCTGGTATGTTCATCTATACACGGATTTTCGTCTAAACTCAATAATTTTAATGTGTTAGTTGATCGTATGTTCACCCATGACATTCATGGGTATCGGATTGCAAATCCGTGTACACCGGTTCGATTCCGGTACTCGCCTCCATTTCATTCTAAATCAGTGACTTAGCTTCATGGCTACCAAGTGGGACACGACGGTGGAACACATCCATGAAGTTGTCAGCCTACCTAAGTCCCTCAAGACACGGTATATTCTACTTTCGTTGGCCTCTGCCCCATTCCGGGCGGGAAAAGCGAAGCACGGTTAAGGTATCGTTAAGAACAAGATGCCCACATCGGGCGGCTGACTTAGCAAGATGCTTGGCTGCACATGGTAGAATAGTAAGGGATAGCAACGCCTTGGCTGGACTTAGGCAAACCGAGATACGCGAGAAGGTGCAGGCTTACTTCAAGGCCCAACTGGACCAGTACCTAGACTGGCTGGACCAGCGCGGACTGTCGAAGAACGCCCTGACCGATGCCCGCGAAGAAATGCTAGACCATGAAAGCCTGCTTGAGTTGGAAACAACCTCCCCGATGTGGTTGCCGATCTCCCGGTTCAAGCGGGTCATGGACGTGTCAGACGAACAATGGGACGCAAGCCAGCCCCGCATCACCTACCAGCTACGCAAAGGCCGCCGGGACATGCTCAGGCGCGTTCTGGAAGCCGCTGAGGGCCTTGAGCGTTATTCCTATGACGACGCCCCGGCCATTGCTCCTGCCGCTCTAGAGGCGCTTCCAGCCGCTCCCAGCGTCACGCTAGAGCAAGCTATCGCGGATTACATGGACGAGCACGCCCACCGCTGGGACGAAAAATACACCGACCAGATACAGGCCTTCCTGAATATTCTTATCGAATACTGCGGGGCAGATCGCCAGCTTGCGACGATCACCAAGCAAGACGCGCAGGAAATCAAGAAAGTTGTTCGAGCATTGCCACAGAACCGGCATGTCAAACCCGAACTGAAAAGCCTTTCTTTGTGCGAAGTGATACAGGTCGCTGGGCACCCCAAGATTTCGATTACAACCGTCAACAACCACATCTCGAACTTCATACGCTTCTTTAAGTGGGCGAAGAACAATGACTACACGCCCCACGCTTTGTTTGAGGGCATGAAGATGGCAAAGGCCAAGGCAAGCGAGACCAACAGAAAGCCGTTCAGCCCGGCGCAAACCCAACTCATGTATCGGGAGTTGACGGAAAACACCTCTGGCCTTGTGCGCAAGGATAGCCACAGGTGGGGCGCTTTGCTCGGCATGTTCACCGGGGCTCGCTTGAACGAGATTTGCCAACTGTTGGTTTCCGACATTCAACAGGACCAAGGCATACATTTCTTGAACATTGACGACGAAGGCGATGAACGGAAGCGGGTTAAAACACGGGCCAGCAAGCGCAAGGTGCCGATACACCCGGAGCTGATTCACCTTGGCTTTCTAGACTTTGTCGAAAGCCGCGCTCAACATGACCGCCTATTTTTCGACTTCGAGTATAACCGCAATGGCGGTTATGGGCGCAGCCTGAGCCGGTGGTTCAACGAAAACACGTTCCTTCCAAAGCTGGGGATCAAGAGCCGGGAATTGGTGTTCCATAGCTTCCGCCATACGATGGTGACCCGCCTGAGCCAAGCCGGGGAAGCCGAACCGCTTGTGAAGTGCATTGTCGGCCATGAACGCTCAGGCGTGACGCAGGAAGTCTATTTCCGAGAGGGCTACACTTTGGTACAACTCAAGGCAGCGATTGATAAGTTCAAGATCGCGTGAACGCTTTAGCAATCTTGCTCATTAGCTTTTTCATTTCAGCAAGGTCGGCTTCCTCCAAATCAGTGGCGCGAAACTTCGCAAGAGCGGCTTTCTTCAGGTTGCTCTTTGCCGATTTTTTTGCGCCGCTATGTGTTGACCCAAGTGCTGCAACATCATCTACATTCTCCGAATAGACGGCTTTAAGTATGGAGTCTGGCAGCAAGCCTTCGATACACTCCTTCCCCGGCTTGTCGACACCCACTGCACAAAAGTTTGCACCATCGCTTAGACCGATAGATTCTAGCTTGCCCTTGACCTCTTTCTCTACATCGAGATCAAATGTGATGAAAACCCGCTCCAAGCGCGACAGCATAAACTGTAAAACTTGGGTGTTTTTCAAAGCATCTTTGCCACCATATCCAACGACCTCAATCTCATCGGGCAACTGATAGATGTTAGGGTACTTGTTCTTGAGAAGAGCAAAGTACTCTACGTCAATATCGCCCTCCACCAGAACGATTTTTGAGTTTGGTGAAGAGACAATCTTTTTCCAAGGGATGAACTCTCCAGCTACAACTCCAAGGTTGTCAGCAAAGGGAAGCATCCAGTCATCACCTTCTGTTTCCACGCGACGTGTTTCTTTCAGTCGTTTTCTGTAGACATGGCGTTCAAGCAACAAGTTGGCGTGCGGGTTTGTCTGGTTCAGCATATATGGGCTATGAGTTGTAGCCAAAATCTGGATGCCAAAGTCATCTGCCAAGTTATTTAGTACCTTCCCGAATTCAGCTTGAGCAGAGGGATGCAAGAAGCTCTCAGGCTCTTCCACAATAACCACCGGTGTCAGACGATTTGCATCAGCCTGTGTTGTGCGAATTCGGTTCGCCTCGAGCACAGAGATTAGGACACGTGTTCGGTTCTACGTGCCTGACCCCCAGCCACCTAGGTTTGCATTTACACTCTTGTCATTCAGACGCACGCTCAATGGGAACCGAGAGGATCTTCCACGCTCCAGTGTAGTAAGCTCGACATCATAGTTTTCTCCCAATCGCCCCAGCAACTGGTTCAATTCTTCTTTGTGTTCCTTCGAAGCTGCTTTCACTCGATTCGACAAGCGTTTTTCTGCTTCCGCAATCTTCTTGCGATCTTCCTGCGAAAAATGGGACTCCAACACCTCAGTCATTTCACCTGAGATATAGTAATATCTGCGGCCCGTTGGTACTGTAGAGTTGTGAACCACAAGAGTAGCAGACGACTTGAGGGTTTTAGCAATTGCGCTTGCTGCTTGCCCATCAACGTCATTGCTGTTCAATCGGCAGGTCAACTCTCTCTCTGATTCCGCGAAGAACGTCTCGGTCAGTCTGACGAAAGCTGTGTCGCCTTCAATCACTTGTGGCGCAAACCTGTCGACCTCAAAAAAGATTTCTGCATCATCGTGACGATCAAGCTCGAGTCGAATTGATACACTCATTTCTTCGCATTCAGCCCATTGAGTCTTATCTCGCTCGAAGGACAATGAGTTTTCGCCATGAAAACGCTCTCGTTCATCGTCAAGAAAATGACGAATTATGGTTACTATCGCGGTTTTGCCGGCATTGTTGCGCCCACTGAGAGTGCAGTAATCAGCATTGAAATTAATGGTAAGATCTTCAAGTGTACGAAAATTCTTTGCGCTAACTTCTCGCAGTTTCATCGGGAATACTCTTTGATCTGATTGCTGCCACGACCATAAGCTTAGCTTGCACTAAAGAGAAGCAACAACCCGCATCGCCGAAGCTGACGAGAATTTGGTATGCCCTGAGCGGCCCCGGAAGGCCCGCTGAGCGGCCTTGCCATGCTCTGGCAGGAACAGCGCTCGGAAGGACACAAAAAGCCTCACAGGCCCGGAAATCGCGGTCAGGCTTGGGCCCGCCCTTCCGCAATGGTCGCCACGATCTCCGACACCACGTCCAAGCCTTCGCACGCCGCCATCCACTTGGCGAACTCGATCACGTCCAGTCTGCGTTCCCGCGTCTCGACCTTGGCAACGAAAGATTGCGGCTTGTCCAGCCGTTCGGCCAAGTCCGCTTGGGTCAGCCCCGCATCAAGCCGCGCCTGCCTGAGCCGCTGGCACAGGTAGACGTGTTCCGGTGTGCGAAGTGTCTTGGTCAAGTGACTGCCTGTTGATCGGGTGCAGGCAGTCGGGTAATCCCAAGTTAGGATAATACCATTTTAGGATAATCAAGCTATCCGGGTCGTTGGGGTCGCGGGCAGTCATTGCTTGGGAGAGAAGGCCATATGTGGATCATCGCAATCCTGTGCATTGGAACCCTTTTGGTTTGGTATTCCAACAAGCGTCGGGGCCAGCGGTTTGTCCGGGCGGTTCACTTTCTCGACCTGCTAGACAGCGGGGCAAATACAGACGAAGCAAACGGCAAGGTTGCCCGGTTGTTCACCAAGCATTCGACATCGGAAACGGACGTAGCAGCTATCGAATACGCGATGGACAAGGCCAACCGCATGACTGATGGCAAACAACTGCTTTGGATAGATGAAGCCCGACAACGCGGTTTCGCAATCGACAGTGGCGATACCCGCTTTGACATGGCCCACCTGTCACAAGCGCAGGCTCAGACGAACCGTCCTCAAGATTTTGCGGCGGATTTTTCCGAGGGCCAATCTACTACCGCGCCGGGAGGGTCTTTCCCCCATGCCCCATCCGGTTTGGCGGACGCCTACCACGCCGGGCTTGAGAAGATCGAAGCCAACAAAGACGCGCTGAGGTCCGCCTTGCAGGCGATCATCTTCACCGGGGCGCGCTGGGGCGTGCGGGGCGCAATGGCGGGGTTTGTTTTTGGGCTTATCGTCCCGAGGCTGGGCGTTCTCAGCTACTATGAGATATGGGCTGTGCCCATCGTGGTTGCGTTCTTCGCAGCTATGGCAGGGGTCGCGCTTGGGTCAGTCTACGGCCTTCTGCGTTGGGTCTTTACAGGTTGAAACCGATACCCCCGGACGAGCGCCCCGGCGTCCGGTATCTATCTGTTTTCCATCTGGACTAGCCTAACAGCCGACACAGCCTTGCAACCAGCCGATGCGTCCCGGAAGCATTCCCCGACACTATAGGACAAGAGGTTGTACGGTGCTCGCTGCCGCCCTTAGCCATCCTCCTGTTTCCATGAGATAAATCTATCGCGCCACCTAAAGGACAAGATGCTACCCAGTATCTGTCTGGCCAGATAATCAACCTATTATCTTGTAAAATTGTTTACAATCAATATCTTAAAACCCATATTCAAAACTGATTGATATACCTGCCTCTCCCATCTTCGATGAAATCCACTTCGACCGACAATCCAAAACCAACATCCAATCCTGATACATTTACATCATTCGCAAGCCACATATCATCCCTGTAGGCTGTGACTTGGTCATCCTACTTCCGGGCTTCCTCGGTGATCCCTTTGACAAATCCTCAACATCCGGGCTACGTAGTGATACCCATAAGTGAGACACAAAATGAAACCTCTCACTTGGTATCCTAAGTTATTCAATGACTTGGATTGATGGAGGCAAGTCCGGTACTCGCCTCCATCACAAAATCAACGACTTAGACCGATGCGTTGAGGCAAGGCTCAAGATGATATCAATATCCCGTCCGGGTTTTGCTCGCATTGTCTGAGCTTGTCGAACTCTGGTCTTCTGCTTGAATTTCCTGGTGCTGCGGCCTCCCAAGGCTGGACGCTAACCAGCAAGAACGGAGACATAGCAGTAACGTAACGGGCACGGCATGCTTTCACCATGGTGCCGCAAACACCCCGGCTTGAGCCGCCAGACAAGCAAGGTCGACATCGCCGCAACGCGCGCGTGCTATTCGAGCCGCAGCAAAAGCCCCGCCATGAGACGCGCGCGTTCGGGCAGGCTTGCCACTTCGATATGTTCGGTGAGCGTGTGCAGCCCCTTCCCCCGCACCCCCAGCGAGTCGAGCGTTGCGATCCCCAGCGCGCCGGTAAAGTTGCCATCCGACCCGCCGCCCGCGCTGTCGCAGGGCAGCTCGACCCCCATCTCGCCGGCAATCTCGCGCGCGAGGTCATACATCTGCATCGTGCCGGGCTGGTTCGGCTGCCAGACAGGCCGCGTCACGCCGCGCGTCACCTCGAAAAGGACATCGTCCGCCTCGCCCGCCAGCGCCAGCATCCGCGCGATGCCATCGTCAAGGTCTTCCTGCCGCTTGGCCATGCTCAGCGCCTCGGCCTCGCAGCTGGATGACACGCAATTCACCCATTGCCCCGCATGAATCACACCGACGCTGAAGGTGCAGTCCGCGCCTGTCATCGCTTCGATATCCAGGATACGCCGGGCCATGGCGGCAATTGCCGACCGGCCCTCGGCCAGACGCGCGCCCGCGTGGCTGGGCCGTCCGGTGGTGCGCAGGTTGAACCGCGCGATGGCATAGCGTCCGATCACCACGCCGCCATTGGGCAACGCCGGTTCGGGCACCAGCACGTATCGGTTTCGCCGCGCCTCGGATTCGATCAGTTCGCGTGTCGAGGGCGTGCCGACCTCTTCATCCGGAGTGAAGAGAACCGTGACCGGCAAGGGGGTATGCAAGCCCGCCGCCGCGATCTGGCGCAGCGCTTCGAGCGCGCAGTAATTACCCCCCTTCATGTCCTGGATACCGGGGCCATAGCAAAGATCGCCCTCGCGCCGGAACGGCAATTTGGCAAGCGTGCCGATCGGGTGCACCGTGTCCATGTGACCCGCTATCAGGATACCGGGTTCGCCTGCCCTGGGGTGCGGCAGGCGCACGCGCAGGCTATCGCCAAAGCCCATCCGCCCGGGGATGCGTTCGACGACCCCCATCTGTGACAGATCATAGGCCGCAAGGCTCATCATCCGGTTCACGGCGGCGGCGTCGAAGGTCGGGCTTTCGCATTCGATCCAGGGCTTGAGGCCCGCCAGCATTGCGTCTGCGTCGAAGGGTAGATCGAGATAAGGCATGGCGGTCACGCGGCCGGGCTTAGTCGGCGTTCCACGATCCGGGCAAGGATCGAGGCGCCAACCGGCAGGATTTCCGGGTCAAGCACATAGCCGGGATTATGCACCGGCACGTTGCCGGCATGGCTAAGTGTACAATAGGCGCCCGGCACCGCGCGCAGCATGTCGGCGAAGTCTTCGGAGCCGGTGACCGGCTCCTTGCGCTCGATCACGTTTTCCGCGCCGACGATATCGCAGGCCGCTTCCATATAGGCGTCCGACAGATCGGCGTCGTTTTCGAGGACGTTGAAGATGTTGCGCAATTCGAGCCGGATCTCGACACCATAGGCGGCCGCGAGCCCGTCACAAAGCTCTTGCATCCGCTGCTCCGCCAGCGCGCAGACCTCGTCCTTGAAGTAGCGGATCGTGCCCGCCAGCGTGGCAGTGTCGGGCACCACATTATAGGCCGACCCCGAATGGATCTGCGTCACTGAGACCACGCAGGCGTCAAGCGGAGGGATGTTGCGCGACACGATCGTCTGGATCTGGCCGACAAGCGCGCTTGCCACGATCAGCGGATCGCGGCTGTCCTGGGGCATGGCGCCGTGGCTGCCCTTTCCCTTGATGTGGATGTCAAAGAAACTGGCCCCTGCCATCGCCGCGCCCTTCACGATGCGGAACTTGCCCGGCGTGCCGTTGGGCCAGTTGTGCATCCCATAGACCTCGTCGCAGGGAAACCGATCGAACAGGCCATCGGCAAGCATTCCGCGCGCGCCGCCCAGCCCCTCTTCGGCGGGCTGGAAGATCAGAACCGCAGTGCCCGAGAAATCGCGGGTCTCGGCCAGGTGCTTGGCTGCGCCCAGCAGCATGGTCGTATGCCCGTCATGGCCGCAGGCATGCATGATGCCGGGCCGGGTCGAGGCATAGGCAAGCCCCGTTTCCTCGTGGATCGGCAGGGCGTCCATATCGGCGCGCAGCCCGATGCGGCGGTTGCCGTCGCCCTTGCCCCGGATCAGGGCCACGACGCCGGTCCGGGCGATCCCCTCATGCACCTCGTCCACGCCATAGGCGCGCAGTTTCTCGGCGACGATGGCCGCGGTTCGGGTCTCGGTAAAACCGATCTCGGGATGTGCGTGCAGATCCTTGAAGATGGTTTCAAGCTCACTCCGGCTTTGCTCGATGGCGGGCAGGATCTTCATGCGTCAACTCCCTTGGGCAACGGTAGGTTGGATTTGCGAGCCGAACCGCATGCCCTGGCCCGGCGCGGCCTCCAGCAGCAGTCGGGTATAGGCGTGCTGAGGGTCCTGATAGACCTGACGGGTTGGCCCATGCTCGACCACCACGCCCTTTTGCATCACGATCAGCCGGTCACAGATCTGGGCGGCCACCCGCAGGTCATGGGTGATGAAGAGCATCGCCAGATTGTATTTGACCCGGATGTCGTCGAGCAGTTTCAGCACCTGCGCCTGAACGCTGACATCAAGCGCCGAGACCGCCTCGTCCGCGATCAGGATATCGGGTTCGACCGCCAGCGCCCGGGCGATGCAGATCCGCTGTCTCTGCCCGCCCGAGAACTGGTGAGGATAGCGATCCAGCGCATCGCCGGACAGGCCGACAAGCTCCATCAGATCGCGTGCCACCGTCAGCGCCTGATCCCGGGTCATCCCGTAGTTCATCGGCGCCTCGATCAGCGACTGGCCGATGGTGCGGCGCGGGTTGAGCGAGCGGTAAGGGTCCTGGAAAACGATCTGCACCTTGCGGCGATAAGGGTGCAGCTGCCCCTGTGTGAGATGGGCGATTTCCGCCCCGTGCAGCCCGATCGAGCCCGAGGTTGGATCAATCAGCCGCGCGATGCAGCGCGCGACGGTGGATTTGCCAGAGCCGCTTTCGCCGACAATGCCCAATGTCTCGCCCTTGCGTACCTGCAGATCGACATCCTGCACCGCGTGCACGATCCGGTCTTTGGACAGCCAGCCGGTGCGGCCATAGACCTTGTTCAGCGCGGTGACTTCGACCGCTGTCTTGTCGGTCTTGGCGCTGCGGTCGGGCGGCGTCATCGACGGGACCGACCGCATGAGCATCTGCGTATAGGGCGCCTTGGGACGCTGCAGCACTTCGTCCCGGTCGCCATATTCGACAATGCGGCCATTCTGCATGACGACGATGCGGTCGGCGATTTCCGCCACCACGCCAAAGTCATGCGTGATGAACAGAACACCGGTCCCGCGCCGCTCCTGCATCTCCTTGATCAGCTTGAGGATCTGCGCCTGGGTGGTGACATCCAGCGCCGTGGTTGGTTCATCCGCGATCAACAGAATTGGGTCCAGAACCAACGCCATCGCGATCATGATGCGCTGGCGCTGCCCCCCGGACAGCTGGTGCGGGAAGGAATCCACCATCCTCTCGGGATCGGGCAGATGAACCGATTCCATGACCTCGATCGCGCGCTGACGCCGCTCGGCCGCGCTCATGGTGGTATGAATTTCAAGCACTTCGGCGATCTGTTCCCCGACGCGCGTGACCGGGTTGAGCGCCGTCATCGGCTCTTGAAAGATCATCGCCATGCGGGTCCCGCGCAGGTCGCGCAGGCGGTTCTTGTCGGCCGCAAGCGTGTCTTCCCCTTCAAGCAGCGTCCGGCCCGCGATCGGCCGCAGCGCATCGGGCAAAAGCCCCATGACCGCCGAGGCGGTCACGGATTTGCCCGAGCCGCTTTCGCCGACCACGCAGACGATCTCGCCCGGGGCGACGGTAAAGCTGATGTTCTCGACCGCGTTTGGCCGGTCGGCGTTTGTCGGCAAGCTGACGGTCAGGCCATCGACCTCGAGGGCATATTTGTGATCCACCATCGGTTCCACCCTATACCCGTTTCGCAAAGCGCGGATCGAGCGTGTCGCGCAGCCCGTCGCCCAGCATGTTCACCCCCAGCACCGTGATCGCAAGGATGACCCCCGGATACAGGATGTTGTGAGGGTAGAGCTGGAACACCGTGCGCCCCTCGGCCATGATGTTTCCCCAGGTCGGGATCTCGGGCGGGATGCCGATGCCCAGGAAGCTCAGGATCGCTTCGACGATGATGGCGGATGCCACGATGAAGGTGCCCTGAACGATCAGCGGCGCGATGGTGTTGGGCAGCACATGGCGCACCAGCAGGGTCGGCGTGCGCGTGCCCGCGGTGATCGCGGCCTCGACATAGGGTTCTTCGCGGATCGACAACACGATCGACCTGACCAGACGCACGACCCGTGGCACCTCGGGCACGACGATGGCGATGATCACGCTCAGCAGACCCGCGCTGAACAGCGACACCACCGCAATCGCCAACAGGATGGCGGGGATCGCCATCAGCCCGTCCATCACGCGCATGATGATGCCGTCAAGCCATCGGATGTAACCCGCCAGCACCCCGATCGCCATGCCGATCACGATGGCGATGGCGGCAACGGCCAGCCCCACCACCAACGAGATACGCGCGCCGTAGATGATGCGGCTATAGACGTCGCGCCCCAGCGTGTCGGTGCCCAGCTTGTATTCAACCGTCACCTTCTGGCCGGTCTCGCGGTCCCGGACAGTGGCCTCGAAGCCGGGCGGCTGGTTGCGATCCTTGGGCGAGATGGCCGAGGGGTCGCGGGTGCCGAGCGCAGGCGCAAGAAGGGCCATCAGCGTGATCACCAGCACAAGCACGCCGCCGACAATGACCGAAGAGTTCCGAAACATCCGGCGCACGGTCTGCCCGGCAGGAGAAATTGCGGTGGTGGACATCAGTAGCGGATCCTTGGGTCAAGCAGCGTATAGCTGACGTCAATGATGAGATTGATCAGCACGTAAATGAAGGAAAACAGCAGGATCACGGCCTGGATGGTCGGGAAATCGCGGGCCAGCACGGCCTCGACCGTCAGCAGGCCAAGCCCGGGAATGGTAAAGACCGATTCCGTGACGACGACCCCGCCGATCAGCACCGCAAAGGACAGCCCGATCACCGTGACGATGGGCACCGCCGCATTACGCAGGGCGTGACGCACCAGCACGCGGGTTTCGGTCTGGCCCTTGGCGCGCGCGGTGCGCACGTAGTCCTCGCCCAGCACCTCGAGCACGCTGGTGCGGGTCATACGCGCGATAAAGGCCACGAAGACAACCGACAGGGCGCAGGATGGAAGGATCAGCCGGTATAGCCAGCCGCCCATCCCCTCGCCGATGCGCTGGTAACCCTGCACCGGCAGCCAGCCCAGCTGGATCGAGAACAGGTAGATCAGCGCATAGCCGATCACAAAAACCGGCAGCGAAAAGCCCAGCACCGAAAAGCCCATGATGCCCCGGTCGACCCAGCTCCCCTGCCTGTAGGCGGCCAGGGTGCCCAGCGGCACCGCGATGGAGACGGTCAGGACGATGGTCAGCAGCGACAGCGACAACGTCGGCTCAAGCCGCGCGGCGATCAACTCGCTGACATCCTTCTTGTAAAAGAAGCTTTCGCCGAAATCCCCCTGCGCGATATTGCCCAGCCAGACAAAGAACTGGGTCACGACGGGCTTGTCCAGGCCCAGGTTCTCGCGGATCTGGGCCACCTGTTCGTCATTGGCGTAATCGCCCGCGATGATCGTGGCCGGATCGCCCGGGGTCAGGCGCAACAGAAGAAAGATGAAGACGGCGACCAGCAGCATGACCGGGATCGTCGCCAGCACACGGCGCAGAAGATAGGAAACCATTCCGGTTCACCCGCTGTTCTGAGAAGGGGCGGCGGCGCGCATCAAGGCGCGCCGCCGTTTGATTTGACGATGCGTCAGTTCTTTTCCAGGTTCCAGAACACCGCAGCGCCGGTTTGCAGCAGGCCGGACACGTTATTGGTCATCGCGGCACGGCTGGTCCACTGACCCAGGTGGATATGGGTCGGATAGTCGAACCAGGCCGCCTGGACCTCGTCGACGATCTTCTTCTGCTCCTCGACCGAGGTGGCCCGCGCAAAGGCATCGCGCAGCTCCTCGATCCGGGTATCGCAGGGCCAGCCGAAGAGAGCCGTGTCACAGCTCGAGTTCAGGAAGGCCGCAGCGACCGGGTTGAACAGATCCCCCGTCGTCCACGAGGTGATGAACGCGTTCCAGCCACCATCGGCGGGGGCGTCCCGTTTGGAGCGCCGGGCCACCAGGGTCTGCCAGTCCATCGATTGCATGTCGACGTTCAGACCCACCGCTTCCATCAGATCCTTGGCGACGGGCGCCAGGTTCGTCAGAACCGCAAGGTCGGTCGAATGCATCAGCAGGATCGGCTCGCCGTTATAGCCCGATTCCGCGATCAGCTCGCGCGCCTTGGCGAAATTCGACTCGAGCAGGCCGTCCATGGCCGCGGTCGATTCGAATGGCAGGCCGCACCCGAACAGCGCGAGGCAAAGCTCGTAATACTCCTCGTTGCCGACCACTGCCTGCACGAAATCCTCCTGGTTGAAGGCATAGAGCAGGGCCTGACGCATCTTCGGATTATCGAAGGGCGGGTGCAGCACGTTGAAACGGAAGGTGAACTGGTTGCCCGCCGGGTTGAAATCGTCGAGCGTGATGTTGGGATCGTCCTTCAGCAGCGGCAGAAGGTCATGCGGCGGGGCCTCGATAAAGTCGATCTCACCGGCCTTGAGCGCGTTGACCGCCTGCTGGTGATCGCGGATCGGCAGCCATTCGACAACGTCGACCTTGGCGATCTTGCCACCCGACAGACCCGAAGCGGGTTCCGAGCGCGGCACATAGCCGTCAAACTTCTCGTAGACGATCTTGGTGCCCGGCTCCCACAGATCCTGGCGGAACACGAACGGACCCGACCCGGTGTAATCGGCGATCTGTTCCGAGGAGGGCGTGCTGGCCACCCGTTCGGGCATCATGAAGGGCACGTTCGAGCTGGGCTTGGCCAGGGCCAGAGTCACCAGGCCCGTGGGCGTGCTCAGCTTGAAGGTGATGGTCTTGTCGTCGGTCGCTTCGAGCGACTCGACAAAGCTCATCATCTTCTGGCCCATTGCGTCCTTCGATCCCCAGCGGTTGATCGAGGCGACACAATCCGCCGCCGTCACCGGCGCGCCATCGTGCCAGACCAGCCCGTCACGCAATGTCATGGTGACCATCAGCCCATCCTCGGATGTGGTGACGGTGTCGACCATCTGAGGCTGGATGTTGCCCTGCGCGTCCAGCGAAAAGAGCGTGTCATAAACCATGTAACCATGGTTGCGGGTGATGTAAGCAGTCGTCCAGATCGGATCCAGGATCTTGAGATCCGAATGCGGCACCGCTTTCAGGACGGTTTCCGCCTGTGTGGCCGACCCCGAAAAGGTCAGCCCAAGACCGATAACCATCGCACCCACGGCGCTGCGCAGCGCACCGCGTCGTGATGAGTTGAGCATAATTGTCTCCCTGTCAATTTATTGGCGCAACCACTTCTTTGCGCTACGTCAACTATTCGGAATGCAATTTAACCTGTCAAACATTGTTATGTTCTTGACTGCAGATCCCCTGACTGCTGTCAATCAAACGGTGGCCTGCGCCAAAAGAACTGGCGTCAGGCAAAGGGGTCCTCTACCTTTGGCCAGTAATTCGAATCGCGCTTGGTGTAGGGAATATTCGCGTAATCCGGCGTGATCGCGCCCGGACCCGAGATATACACCACCTCAGAGGCGATCGGGGCAAATCCTGCATAAAAGTGCTGCGAGGATTTCACGACAACCATCCGCATGTCCGACAAGTCGATCCCCAGATCGGTGAAACACATCGGGTGAAAGGCCTGCGTGCGGCGGTCGCTGACCACGATATGCACGCCCTCTGTTTCCAGCCAGACACCATTTCCCATCGGCATCTGACCTTCGCCCATTTTCTGGGTCATCTTCTCGCGCAGCCCGCGCACGGTGACCTTCAGGTCCAGCGGATCGCCCGACATCGCGCCGATCTTGCCACCCAGCCGCACCTGCATCTGCGCGCCGACGCCGGCATCCTGACACATCCGCACGACGACCGGGTCCCAGAAGATGCCGATTGCCGCATCCCGCAGCCCGCGCCCCAGGATCTCGCGCAGGACGAAGGTTGAATCAGCCGGTGCGCCACCGCCCGCATTATCGGCGAAATCAGCCAGCACCACCGGGGTCTTGTTGGCGGCAACCGCGTGGTCGATGGCCCCGGGGATCGACGGCCAGTCGCCCCGCAGCTGATCGCGCAGCGACCACAGTTTCTCGCCAAATTCGCGCGCCACGGTTTCGGCCAGCTCGGCGTCGCCATCGGCAATCGCAAGCATTCGCGCCCCCACCCGTTCGCAATCGCCCCAGGGGAACCCGTGCGTCAGGGACAGCGAGAGGATGCCGCCGGTGTTTTCACGGGCCTGCATCTCGTCCACGAAGCCGCGCATGGGCGCGCGGGTCGTGTGGAACATGGTGATCATGCGGCAATCATAATCGCGCATGACCGGCCTGATCTTGCCCGCCGCGGTATCGGCGGCAAGCGTGAACAGCTCGCGCGCACGCAGATGCCCGTCAGTATGGGGGTATTCCTTGTAAGAGACGATCAGGTCGGCAGCCCCGAGCATATCCTCGGTCAGGTGATTATGCGGGTCGATCTCAAGCCCGATCACCGCCGAAGGGCCAAGGATGGCACGGGCGCGCACAAGCATGTCGCCCTCGCAATCGTCATAGCCCTCGGCAATCATGGCGCCATGCATTGACAGCAGCAGGATATCGGGTTTGGCCGCTTCGATATCGGCCAGGATCTCGTCGCGGAAGCCTTCATAGGTCGACCGGATCGTCGGACCCGCAGGCTGTGCAAAGGCGGACAGGCTTTCGACAACCTCCCACCCGCGCGCCTCGGCCATGGCGCGCCATTCGTGCTGGGGCGCCGAGAACAGGTTGGCGGGTTCCCGCGTGGCGGTGCGGCTGACAAAGCTGTCCTCGAAGGCGAGCCGCCCGGTGGGAATGGGGGAAAAGCTGTTGGTTTCGGTCGCAAGTCCCGCGATCAGTACTTTCATGACAGGCTCCTAGCGGCGCGGATGCGGTTGACGTCGCGTGCCACGATAAGGCGGTCCAACCCGTCTTGTCCAAGATTGCTTTGCAGGGTCGCCACAATTCTGCCGCCGGGCGCGATCGGACGGGTCGGCCATCGCCGCCGGTGTCAGGAGTGCTCTTCAGCGGCGGTGGCGGCAAGCGCGCGGTTATAGGCCTTGAGCGCGTCGATGTGATAAAGCGCGCCGACCGGGGTTTCGCGGCCGTCCTCTTCTCGGACCACAACCGGAATACAGGGATGTTCGTCGCGATCGAACCAGGGCATCGCCGCTTCAAGCGTGGCGCTGGCGGGCACACAGACCCCCTCGGCGATCAGCGCCTCGCAGCCGGCGCGGTCCAGACAGCGCGGATCACCCAGCGGCCGCATCACCGCGCCTGCGCGCAGCATCGCCAGCAGATAGGCCTGCGGACCCGCCGCCAGATGCACGTCGCGCCGCTCCAGCTGGGTCAGGAAGAAGGAGCGGTCCACCAGCCGCGACGCCAGCGCCGTCGACATGCTGACCGAAACCATCACCGCCAGCCCGATCTGCCAGTCGCCGGTCAATTCGAACACGATCAGCGTGGTCGAGATCGGCGCCCCCAGCACCGCCGCCGCCACCGCCCCCATCCCGGCAAAGGCATAAAGCGCATGGGTCCCCGACACATCCGGCAGCACCCGCGTGGCGATCAGGCCAAAAGCCAGCCCGGTCAGCGCCCCGATCATCAGCGAGGGCGAGAACACCCCGCCCCCCATGCGCCCGCCCATGGTCAGCGCCAGCGCCACGGTCTTGATCACCGCAAACAGGATCGCTGTGCCAAGCGCCAGCTCGCCGCTCAGCGCCAGGATCGTGGTCTCGTAACCGACCCCGATGATATGCGGGAACCAGATCGCCAGCAGCCCCAGCAGCGCGCCGGACACCGCCGGACGCAGCCAGCGGGGCATGCGCAGGCTGTTCTGCACATGGGTGCCCAGGTCCTCGGCCAGAAAGATCGAGCGCATCAGCAACAGCGAAACCAGACCGCAGACCAGGCCCAGCAACAGAAAGGCGGGCAATTCCACGTAGAATTGCAGCGCGCCGGGGGTGTTGAGCGCGAATTCGGTCACATCGCCCCGGTCGAGCCGGTTGATCACGGTGCCCGCGACCGAGGCGATGACGATGGGCGCAAAGGCATGCACCGCGAAATGGCGCAGCACCACCTCGAGCGCAAACAGCGCCCCGGCGATGGGGGCGTTGAAACTGGCCGAAACCGCCGCCGCCACCGCGCAGCCCAGCAGGTCGCGCCCGGTGATCCCGTCGGCATTGATGCGCCGGCAGACCCAGGTCGAAATCACCCCCGCCAAATGCACCACCGGCCCCTCGCGCCCGGTCGATCCGCCCGAGCTGAGCGTGATCAGCGAGGCCAGCATCGAACCGATCCCGGCCCGCATCTCGACCCGGCCATCGGTCAGCGCCGCCCCCTCGATCACATCGGCGACCGAGCGGACACGACCATCGGGCGTGGTCTTGTGCAGGATCAGCCCCACCACCAGCCCGCCAAGGGTGGGGATCAGCAAAAGCCAAAACCAGGGCAGGTGTTCGGCATGGCTGTGCAACAGGCGCACATCCTCGTTGCCGTAAAGAACCGACTGCAAGGCGTTGATCCCCTTGCGAAAGGCAACCGCCGCCACACCGGCGGCCACGCCAATGGCAAGCGCGATGAACCAGAACTGGACCTGACTGGGGCCGCGATGGCGCAATACCTGCCAGGCATCACCGATCTCGGCCTTGGCCTGAAGGAACTGCTGCACCAGAACAGTGCGGGTGGATTGGGTCATCACACACTCGCGGAGGTCTTTTGTCCTTACTAAGACAGCGCGGAGGCGCAGGGAAGGCAAAACCCGTGGAGTCTCACCGGCTTGTCCGCCGGTGTTGCACTAAGGTCAGGCGTCCAGCAGGGCGCGGGCGGCGGCCCGGGCGGCCTCGGTCACCGTGTCGCCCGACAGCATGCGGGCGATCTCGTCCTCCCGCTCGGGGTCCGACAGCGCCACCACGGTCGACAGCGTCATGCCGGCCTCGACCCGTTTCTGCACCCGCCAGTGATGGACGCCACGCGCGGCCACCTGTGGCGAGTGGGTCACCACCAGCACCTGCCCCGCACCCGCCAGCGCCTCAAGCCGCCGGCCCACCGCGTCGGCGGTGGCGCCGCCGACACCGCGGTCGATCTCATCAAAGATCATCGTCTTGCCCCCATCGTCGCCGCGCAGACAGACCTTCAGCGCCAGCAGGAAGCGGCTGAGTTCGCCGCCCGAGGCGATGCGGTTCAGCGGCCCGGCGGGCGCGCCCGGGTTGGTGGCCACTTCGAAAGCGACCGCGTCACGCCCCTCGGGGCCCGGCTCGCCCTCGGTGATGCGGGTCTGGAACACCGCGCGCTCCATCTTGAGCGGGGCCAGCTCGTGCATCACCGCCGCGTCCAGTTCTCCGGCCGAGGCCCGGCGGGCCTGCGACAGCGCCGCCGCCGCTGCCTCATAGGCGGCCTCGGCCTTGGCCAGCGCCGCGCGTTGCGCCGCCAGATCGGCATCGCCCGCATCCAGCGCCGCCAGCTTGCCGCGCAGGGTTTCGGCAAATCCGCCCAGCTCATCCGGGGCAACGCCATGCTTGCGCGCCAACGCCCGAATGGCAAACAGCCGTTCTTCGATCTGTTCCAGCTCTGCCGGGTTGAACTGCAGCGCGTCCAGGCAGTCCTCGACGCCCGACTGCGCCTCGCCCAGTTCGATCAGCGCCCGGCCCAGCGCGGAAACGGCGGCTTCCAGCCGTCCCTCGGCCTTGTCGACAACACCGTCGAGCCAGCGGATCGCGTCGCTCATCGCGCCCTCGGCCCCTTCGTTGCCGATCAGGGCAAAGGCACGGGCCACGTCGTCTCGGATACGCTCGGCCCCCTGCATCAGGCGGCGGCGGGCGTCCAGTTCCCCCTCTTCGCCCGGCTGCGGGTCGAGCGCGTCGAGCTCGCCCACCGCGTGGCGCAGAAATTCCTCTTCGGCGCGCACCGCCTCCAGCGCCGCCTCGGTGGCGGCAACCGTCTTGCGGGCCCTCGCCTGCGCTGTCCAGGCCGCGCGCACCGCCTCAAGCTCGGCGCTCAGCCCGGCATATGTGTCCAACATCGCCCGGTGGCCGCGCGGGTTCAGCAGGCCGCGGTCGTCATGCTGGCCATGCAGCTCGATCAGCGTCTCGGAGAGCGCCCGCAGCACCTCGCCCGAACAGCGGCGGTCGTTGACCCAGGCGGTCTTGCGCCCATCGGCGGTGTTGACCCGGCGCATCAGCAGCGTGTCGCCACCGGGCAGGCCGGCATCGGCCAGCACCGCATGGGCCGGATGCCCGGGGGCCAGATCGAACTCGGCCATCACCTCGCCCTGTTCGGCGCCCTGGCGCACCAGCTCGGCCCGGCCGCGCCACCCCAGGACAAAGCCCAGACTGTCGAGCAGGATCGACTTGCCCGCCCCGGTTTCACCGGTCAGCACGTTCAGACCCGGCCGGAAGTTCAACTCCAGCCGGTCGATGATCAGCATGTCCCGGATTTCAAGCGCCCGCAGCATCGTAAACCCCGCCGGACGGACCAGCGGCCCGTCGCCCTGTTACAACCACTGCCCCTTGATCGACTGCCGGTAAATCTGGCTCAGCCAGTTGTTGCCGACATCGCGCATCTTCAGCCCGCGCGCGGTCAAGAGCTTGTAGCTTGCCTCGTACCATTCCGAGGACTGGTAGTTATGACCCAGGATCGCGCCCGCCGTCTGCGCCTCGGCCTCCAGCCCCAGCGACAGATAGGCCTCGACCAGACGATGCAGCGCCTCGGCGGTGTGGGTTGTGGTCTGGAAATCCTCGACCACGACGCGGAACCGGTTGATCGCGGCCGAGAAATGCTGGCGGCGCAGATAATAGCGGCCGATCTCCATTTCCTTGGCGGCAAGGTGATCGAAGGCCAGATCGAATTTCAGGATCGCCGAGGTCGCGTACTCGCTGTCGGGATAGACCTCGATCACCGTGCGCAGCGCCTGCAGCGCCTGAAAGGTCAGGCCCTGGTCGCGCCCGACCTCGTCGATCTGGTCGTAATAGCTGAGCGCCAGCAGATACTGGGCATAGGCCGCATCCTCATCCGCCGGGTAGAAGTCGATGTAACGCTGCGCAGCGGCGCGGCTTTCGGGATAGTCCTTGCCGGAATGATAGGCAAAGGCCTGCATGATCAGCGCCCGTTTGGCCCAGTTGGAATAGGGGTACAGCCGCTCGACCTCGGAGAAGTAATAGGCCGCGTCTTCGGTCCGCTTGGCCGAGAGTTCATATTCGCCGCGTTCAAAAATCTGTTCCGGCGTATAGCCGTCGAGATTCTGGCTGCGATCGGCCGCCGTGCGAAAACCACCGCCGCCGCAGGCCGCCAGAAACGTCGCCAGAAGAAGTGCGCCAACCAGTCTGGCCCCTGCCCTGCTGCCAATCATACCGCTAGTCCTTGTCGTCTTGCGTGCGGGGTGTGTCCCCCGATTGGGCCTTGGTCTAGCACATTAAATTCCGCTGCAAAACGTCTTAAAAGCATCGCCCGGCACTGGGCCGGGCGTAGGGAGGTCAAGCCTGGCCGCATCCGGCCCTTTTCACGCAACCTGAGGGATTTCCGACCAGATCAGCCCCTGTCCGGGCAGGCGCGCGGCCTGTTCGGGGGTGCACAGCACGGGGCGCACCGCACC
>Ga0157387_14192_pt1 | contig 19552 bp, 20 predicted proteins | sample T8_LowC_AmetaT_FD_116788 | JGI IMG/M metagenome (GOLD analysis project Ga0157387, IMG submission 116788) | Metatranscriptome of Roseovarius nubinhibens ISM and Alexandrium tamarense co-culture from University of Georgia, USA - T8_LowC_A metaT... ... | reverse complement strand
CGCAAGGGTTCTGCGACGCGGCATCGCAGCGCATTCACTCTGTCCGAGAGAGGGTGATTGCGCTAAAAGCGTTACAAGGTAGAGGGTTAAGGGGGAAAGGCGCGTGCTGGAACCGGATATCGGCTTTTTCGCGGTGACCATTCCGGCGGTGATCTTTGCGGGTATTTCCAAGGGTGGGTTCGGTTCGGGTGTGGCCTTTGCCTCGGCCTCGATTCTGGCGATCTACCTTGACCCAGGGCAGGCGCTGGCGCTGATGCTGCCCTTGTTGATGCTGATCGACCTGGCGACGCTAAAGCCCTATTGGCGCCGGTGGAGCTGGCCCGACGCCCGATTGCTGATCCTGGGTGGATTGCCCGGCGTGGCGCTCGGTGCGCTGCTCTATCGCGCGACCGATGCCGATTTGTTGCGTCTGCTGATCGGGGGGATTTCGCTGGCGTTTGTGGCCTGGCAGATGCTGCGAGGGCGCGGGTGGATGCGCGAATTCGCCTCGCGCCTGCCCCCTGCGGCCGGTTTGCTGGCGGGGGCGGTTGCCGGGTTCACCAGCTTTGTCAGCCATGCGGGCGGGCCGCCGGCTGCGGTCTATCTGCTGTCGCAAAGGCTGGGAAAGACCGAGTTTCAGGCCACCACGGTGTTGACCTTCTGGGCGCTCAACATCGCCAAGTTTGTTCCCTATGCCTGGCTGGGGATGTTCACCCTGGACACCGCGCGGGCGGGTCTGCTGCTGGCACCCTTTGCCCTGCTCGGGGCCTGGCTGGGTGTTCGGGCCCATCATATGGTGCCGGAACGGGCCTTTTTCGCGCTGGCGCATGCCATGCTAACACTGACCGGGCTCAAGCTGATCTGGGACGCGCTCGTCTGAACGGGCGCAAAGTAGCGCGCCGATCCGACCCGCAAGCGCCCCACGAGGGAGAAGGGCGCATCGGACCGGCGCGCAACCCGGGTCAGGCGTCGTTGCCGCTGGTTGGCAGCGCCTCGGCCAGTGCCTCATAGGACTGGCCGCTGGCCACCATGCAGGTCATGCCATTGGGCAGGGTCACCGTGATGGTCCAGGTTCCGGTCTCGTCCGAGGCAAAAACCTCCATCACCGAGCCTTGTTGCACCAGCCCGATGCCGCGCCGCGCCTCGCCATATTTCTGCGCGAGTTGGTCCAGCACCATCTGGCGCGGCGCGCAGTTGTTGCCCTGCGCCTGAAGCTGGCCGGCGGCCAGTGCCATCAGGCCCAGGCCCATCGTCATCTTGATCATCATCGTCTTCATGGGTCGTCCCCTTTTCCGGGGCAGCCGCGATGCGCCCAGGCCTGCCGGTATTCCCGGTCAGCCGCACCGCCCGTTGCCGGTGGTCATGGCAGAACATGTCTCGGTCCGTCTTGCCCGGTGGCCTGCCCCAAGGACCCGCATGCCCTGTTCCGATACGAAAACCCTGCCGAAAAGGTGCTGAAAACCGGTTAATCCGGCGCGCGCCACCCTGTTGCACAAGGTTCATGCTGCAATGCGGCGTTTTTTGCCTTGAACATTCCGGCAAAAAATGCACCTCTCCGCGCAACAATATTTCTCTTGGGAGACCTGACATGGATCCGCGCCAGCGCCCCTATCGTTCCGTCCTCTATATCCCCGGCTCCAAGGAGCGGGCGTTGGACAAGGCGCGCAGCCTGCCGGTGGATGCGATCATCTTCGATCTCGAGGACGCGGTCGCCGCAGACGAAAAGGACAACGCGCGCGAGACGTTGAAGGCGGCGCTGGCGCAGGGCGGCTATGGCGCGCGGGTCAAAATCGTGCGGATCAACGGGCTGGATACCCCGTGGGGTCACGCCGATGCCGAGGCGGTGCGCGACATGGATGCCGATGTGGTGCTGCTGCCCAAGGTCGGTGGTGCCGCAGATGTGGATGCGCTGGCCGCGATCACCGGCGATCTGCCGATCTGGGCGATGATGGAAACCCCGCGCGGCATGCTCAATGCCGCCCAGATCGCCGCGCACCCGCTGCTGACCGGGTTTGTGATGGGCACCAACGACCTGGCCAAGGAGTTGCAGACCCGATTCCGCGCCGACCGTCTGCCGATGATGTCCTCGCTGGGCCTGTGCCTGCTGGCGGCCAAGGCCGAGGGGCTGATCGCCATCGACGGGGTCTATAACGCCTTCAAGGATGGCGAGGGGCTGGCGGCCGAATGCGCGCAGGGCCGTGACATGGGCTTTGACGGCAAGACGCTGATCCATCCCGCGCAGGTCGAGATCGCCAATACCGCCTTTGCCCCGTCCGAGGCCGAGATCGACCTGGCTCGTCGCCAGATCGCGGCCTTTGCCGAGGTCGAGGCCAGCGGGCAGGGCGTTGCCGTTGTGGATGGCAAGATCGTGGAAAACCTGCACGTTGCCACCGCCCGTGAAGTTCTGGCAAAAGCAGAGGCAATATTGGCTTTGCAAGCAGGATAAATCGACATGGGCTTCGTTCTTCTGATTCTCGGCATCGCGGTCTGGTGGGCCGCGCATCTGTTCAAACGGGCAATGCCCGCCCGTCGCGCCGCCATGGGCGACCGGGGCAAGGGGATGGTGGCGCTGGCGCTGCTGGGGTCAGTCGTGCTGATGGTGATCGGCTATCGGATGACCGATTACATCCATGTCTGGGCGCCGCCCTCGTATCTGACCCATGCCAACAACCTGTTGGTTCTGGTGGCGATCTGGATGATGAGCCCGGCCGGAACCAAGGGCAAGCTGCTGCACAAGATGCGGCACCCGATGCTGGCGGGCTTTCGGGCCTGGGCGGCGGCGCACCTGCTGGTCAACGGCGATCTGGCCTCGATCATCCTGTTCGGTGGCCTGTTCCTGTGGGGCATTGTCGAAGTCGCGGCGATCAATGCCGCAGAACCAGAATGGACCCCGGGCGAACCCGGCACGCTGGGCAAGGACGCAATGTTCCTGGTCGCCTCGGTCGTGCTGATGGCGGTGATCGGCTATATCCACGGGCTGGTCGGGCCCTGGCCCTTCCCGGCATAAGGGCGCGATCATGGCCAAGCTTTATCGCCTTCTGACCGAGGAGGACACCGCCGCTTTCTGCCACAAGGTCTCGGATGCGCTGGCCAAGGGGTGGGAGCTTTATGGCTCCCCCGCCTATGCCTATGACGCGGCCAACGGCATCATGCGGTGCGCCCAGGCGGTGACCAAGGAGGTCGAGGCAGACTATTCCCCTGACATGAAACTGGGACAGCACTAATGGCAAAGACCAATCCGGGCCGCTTTTTCGAAGACTACACTGTCGGCCAGACCCTGCATCACGCGGTGCCGCGCACCGTGACCAATGGCGAGCGCGCGCTCTATCATGCGCTCTATCCCGCGCGGCATGCGCTGTATTCTTCGGACGCGTTTGCGCAATCCTGCGGCCTGCCGGGCAGCCCGATCGACGATCTGGCGGCGTTCCACGTGGTCTTCGGAAAGACGGTTCCGGATGTGTCGCTGAACGCGGTGGCCAATCTCGGCTATGCCGAGGGCCGCTGGCTGAAGCCGGTCTATGCTGGGGATACGCTGCGCTCGGTTTCCGAGGTGATCGGGCTGAAACAGAACTCTAACGGCAAGACCGGGGTTGTCTATGTCCGCACGCGCGGGCTGAACCAGCGCGACGAGACCGTGATGGAATATGTCCGCTGGGTGATGGTGCGCAAACGCGACCTGGATGCGCCCGCGCCCGAAATAGTGGTGCCCGAGCTGAAAAAGGCGTTGGCGCCAAACGATCTGGTGGTGCCCGAGGGGTTGGATTTCACGGCCTATGATTTCGCGCTGGCGGGCGAGCCGCACCGCTGGGGCGATTATGCGGTGGGCGAAACCATCGACCATGTGGATGGTGTCACGGTGGAAGAGGCCGAGCATATGCTGGCCACCCGCCTGTGGCAGAACACGGCCAAGGTGCATTTCGACCTGACCTTCCGCCCCGATGGGCGGCTGATCTATGGCGGGCATGTGATCTCGATGGCGCGGGCGTTGAGTTTCAACGGGCTGGCCAATGCGCAGATAATCGTCGGGCTGAACGGCGGGGCGCATGCCAATCCCTGCTTTGCCGGCGACACGATCAAGGCCTGGACCGAGGTGCTGGACAAGGCCGAGACCGCAGCGCCCGGCGTCGGAGCGCTGCGCCTGCGGCTGGTGGCCACCAAGGGTGGCGCGCCCTTTGCGCTGCACGGCGAGGATGGCAAATACCTGCCCGAGGTGCTGCTCGATCTGGACTATTGGGTGCTGATGCCGAAATAATCTCCGCGTTCCACCTTGGAGATTTCGGGATGCGTTTCGTTCTGTCTGCTCTGCTGTGCCTGGCCACGCCAGTCGCGGCGGATGACGCGGATTTCGTCAGGTCCAACCTGACTGCGATCCTGTATCATGAATTTGGCCATGCGCTGATCGACATTCTGGGGCTGCCCGTTTTCGGGCAGGAAGAGGATGCCGCCGATGTGGCCTCGATCCTGCTGATCGACGCCTTGTACGAAGAGGCGGGAGCCACCGATATCGCCATCGACGCCGCCTTTGGCTTTCTGGCCGAGGCCGAGGCCGTCGGCGATGAGATCGCCTGGTGGGATGTGCATGGGCCTGACCTGCAACGCTATTACAACCTGGTTTGCCTCTTTGCCGGCGCAGATTTGGAATCCCGGTCTGACATCGCGCTGGAACTGGACCTGCCGCAAGAGCGGCTGGACAGTTGTGGCGAGGAGTTCGACATCGCCTATGACAGCTGGGGGCCGGTCCTGGATGAGATTTCGGGGGCAGGTCAGAGCATGACCTATGTCGGCCCGAAGGCGGGCCTGAGCGCCGAGGTGGTGTCAGAGGAGGTCGCGGTTTTCAACGATCTGTTCCACCTGCCCGAACCGCTCGAATTCCGGGTCGAACCCTGTGGCGAAGCAAATGCCTATTACGATCCCGAGGCGGTCTCGATCACCTTGTGCACCGAATTCGAGGACTGGCTGTTCGAACAGGCGCCGCTGACACGCATGTGATCGTAATCGCGATGAATTGTGTTAGCCTGCGGTCATGTCTTTCTGGCGCGTATTCCTCTTTGGCCTTTTCCTGACCCCGCCCGCAGCCGCTTGCGATCTGGCCCTGGCGCTTGCGGTGGATGTATCCGGGTCCGTTGATGAGGGCGAATACCGCACTCAGATGGACGGGCTGGCCCATGCGCTGCGCGATCCGGTGGTGTCCGAGGCGCTGGTGCGGGCAGAGGCACAGTTGATGTTGGTGCAATGGACCGGCTCTGACCGCCAGCGGGTGACCATCCCCTGGACCCAGGCCAGCAGCTTCGACGCACTGGATCGGTTCGCCGACCGGGTCGCCGCCGACCCGCGCATCTGGCGCAACTATTCCACCGCGATCGGCGAGGCGCTGGAAGTCACCATGGCGGCATTTGCCCAGGTTCCCGATTGCGCCCGCCATTTGATCGACGTTTCCGGCGATGGACCCTCGAACGAGGGGATCGAGCCGCTGGCGGTGCATCGCGATCTGCGCGCGCTGGGGATTACGGTGAATGCCATCGCCATCGAGCAGAGCGAGCCGGACCTGACCGCCTATTTCTATGAAAATGTCATCGTGGGCGAGGGGGCCTTTGTCGAAACCGCCAATGGCTTTGCCGACTATCCCGCCCGCATCCGCAAAAAACTGCTGCGCGAGGTCACGCAGCAGACCGCGGCATTGGACTGAGGTGTCACTGAGAGATTCGTGATCACAAGCAATCTTCCCTGCTAACGCTCACATGGAGATAATGCGGATATCATTGTGATCACACACAAGATCACCGTGATCACAAAGGGGCAAATCTTGCTAGACGCGCCAAAAAACCGCGCCCTTTTGCAGTTGCGGCGCGTGACAGGACGCGAAAAAGAGGTAAAACCAAGCGCAGCCAACGGAAAGGAGCCACCATGGCCGATGTTAATCGGGGTAACCGCCCGCTTTCGCCGCATCTTTCGATCTATCGACCGCAGCTGACCTCGATCACCTCGATCCTGACGCGGATCACGGGCAATGCGCTGTTGTTTGCGGCGTTGCTGATCGTCTGGTGGTTCCTGGCCGCCGCGACATCGCCCGAGTATTTCGCCGTTGCCGATGGGGTGATCACCTCGCTGATCGGCGATCTGGTGATGGCGCTGTCGCTTTGGGGGCTGTGGTATCACACGCTGGCCGGTATCCGGCACCTGATCTGGGACAATGCGCTGGGTCTTGACCTGCCGACAGCCGAGAAACTGGGCTGGGCGGTCGTGATCGGGTCTGTCCTCCTCACCATCCTGACCCTTGTGGTCATCGCGTAACGGAGGCCAAAGATGCGCTATCTCACAGACCGCAAACGCGCCGTTGGCATGGGTTCGGCCAAGACGGGCACCGCTCATTTCTGGGCTATGAAGGTCAGCTCGGTGGCCCTGCTGATCCTGAGCCCGCTGTTCGTGTTCACCTTTGGCCCGATGCTGGGCGAGCCGCATCAGGCGGTGCTCGACTATTTCTCGCGCCCCTTCCCGGCCATCGTTGCCGCCTTGACGCTGGTCGTCGGTTTCAAACATTTCGCCGACGGCGCCCAGGTGCTGATCGAGGATTACGTGCATGGCCTGATGCAGAAAATCCTGATCATCCTGGTGATCTGCCTTTCCTATGCCGCTGCTGCGACCGGCCTTTTCGCCATCGCCCGCATCGCCCTTTAAGACCGGAGCTTTATCAATGGCTGCTTACGAATACGAAACGCATGAATACGATGTGGTCGTGGTCGGCGCCGGCGGTGCCGGTCTGCGGGCCACGCTGGGCATGGCCGAACAGGGGCTGCGCACCGCTTGCGTGACCAAGGTGTTCCCGACCCGCTCGCACACCGTGGCCGCGCAGGGCGGGATTGCCGCGTCGCTGTCGAACATGGGTCCGGACCACTGGCAATGGCACATGTACGATACCGTCAAGGGCTCGGACTGGCTGGGCGATACTGACGCGATGGAATACCTGGCGCGCGAGGCCCCCAAGGCGGTGTACGAGCTGGAGCATTACGGCGTGCCGTTCTCGCGCACCGAAGAGGGCAAGATCTATCAGCGCCCGTTCGGCGGGCATACGACCGAGTTCGGTGAAGGCCCGGCGGTGCAGCGTACCTGTGCGGCGGCGGACCGGACCGGTCACGCGATCCTGCATACGCTTTATGGCCAGTCGCTGAAGAACAACGCCGAGTTCTATATCGAGTATTTCGCCATCGACCTGATCATGTCCGAAGACGGGCAATGCCAGGGCGTGGTCTGCTGGAAGCTGGATGACGGCACCTTCCACGTCTTCAACGCCAAGATGGTGGTGCTGGCGACCGGTGGTTATGGCCGTGCCTATTTCAGCGCAACCTCGGCCCATACCTGCACTGGCGACGGCGGCGGCATGGTGGCCCGCGCGGGTTTGGCGCTGCAGGACATGGAATTCGTGCAGTTCCACCCGACCGGCATCTATGGCTCGGGCTGCCTGATCACCGAGGGCGCACGCGGCGAGGGCGGGTATCTGACCAACTCCGAGGGCGAGCGGTTCATGGAGCGTTATGCGCCCCAGTACAAGGACCTGGCGCCGCGCGACTATGTCAGCCGCTCGATGACCATGGAAATTCGCGAAGGTCGCGGCGTAGGCAAGGATGGCGATCATATCCACCTGAACCTGAGTCACCTCCCGGCCGAGGCGCTGGCCGAACGGCTGCCGGGCATCTCGGAAAGCGCCAAGATCTTTGCAGGGGTCGACGTGACCAAGGAACCGATCCCGGTTCTGCCCACCGTGCATTACAACATGGGCGGCATCCCGACCAACTATTGGGGCGAGGTGCTGAACCCCACCGCCGACAACCCGACCGCCATCGTGCCCGGCCTGATGGCCGTGGGCGAGGCCGGTTGCGCCTCGGTGCACGGGGCCAATCGCCTCGGCTCGAACTCGCTGATTGACCTGGTGGTCTTTGGCCGTGCCTCGGCCATTCGCGCCGGCAAGGTGGTGGACCCCGAGGCCGCGAACCCGGTGCTGAACCTCGCCTCGGTCGAAAAGGCGTTTGATCGTTTCGACGGGCTGCGCAACGCCAAGGGCTCTGTCGCCACCGCCGATTTGCGGCTGGAGATGCAGAAAACCATGCAAGCCGATGCGGCCGTGTTCCGCACCGCCAAAACCATGGCCGAGGGCGTCGAGAAGATGACCGCGATCGCCGCCAAGATGGACGATCTGAGCGTCACCGACCGTAGCCTGGTCTGGAACAGCGACCTGATGGAAACGTTGGAACTGACCAACCTGATGCCCAGCGCGCTGGCCACCATCGTCGGCGCCGAGGCGCGCAAGGAAAGCCGTGGCGCCCATGCGCACGAAGATTTCCCGACCCGCGACGACGAGAACTGGCGGGTGCACACCATCAGCCGGGTCGAAGGCAACAAGGTCGAGCTCAGCTATCGCCCGGTCATCACCGAGCCGCTCACTACCGAAGAGCAGGGCGGTATCGCCTTGAAAAAGATCGCACCGAAAGAAAGGACATTCTGATGAAGATCAAATCGCTGGTTCTCGATGCAAAACGACTGTCTCTTCTTGGCGCACTTTTGGCGGCTGGTATGGTTTCGGCCTGTGGGTCTTCGCCCGAAAACGAAGCAAAAGCAGCGGCATTCCGTGCCTGTGTTGCTGACGCTGGCATTAGTGGCCCCTTTACCACCAGTCTGGTGAGGAACAGTGCTGGCGCCCTCTCTGCAAAGGTTGAAGCATCGGGCAACGTGACACAGGCTCGGGCGGACAAAGCCAACGCCTGCATACGTGCGAAAGGTTTGTAGGACATGGTACAACTGACACTCCCCAAGAACAGCCGCCTCACCACCGGCAAGACCTGGCCCAAGCCCGAAGGCGCGACCAATCTGCGCAAGTTCCAGATTTACCGCTGGAATCCCGATGACGGGCAGAACCCGCGGGTAGATACCTATTTCGTCGATATGGACGATTGCGGGCCGATGGTTCTGGACGCGCTCATCTATATCAAGAACAAGGTCGATGCGACGCTGACCTTCCGCCGTTCGTGCCGCGAGGGGATCTGCGGCTCCTGTGCGATGAATATCGACGGGATCAACACGCTGGCCTGTATCTATGGCATGGACGAGATCAAGGGCGACGTGAAAATCTATCCGCTGCCGCATATGCCGGTGGTCAAGGACCTGATCCCCGACCTGACGCATTTCTATGCCCAGCACGCCTCGATCATGCCCTGGCTGGAAACCAAGACCAACCGCCCGGCCAAGGAGTGGAAACAGTCGATCGAGGATCGTCGCAAGCTGGACGGTCTCTATGAATGCGTCATGTGCGCGTCCTGCTCGACCTCGTGCCCCAGCTACTGGTGGAACGGTGACCGCTACCTCGGCCCTGCCGCGCTGCTGCATGCCTATCGCTGGATCATCGACAGCCGGGACGAGGCAACGGGTGAACGCCTGGACAATCTGGAAGACCCGTTCAAGTTGTATCGCTGCCATACCATCATGAATTGCGCTAAAACCTGCCCGAAAGGGCTGAACCCGGCCAAAGCGATTGCCGAAATTAAGAAAATGATGGTGGAGCGCACTGTTTGAACGATATAGGGTCGGCATAGTATTAATTTTCATGTGTGATGGAAATGCCGACCCTAACTGAACTAAACTCCGAATACAGCGTTGTCTCCAGTGGGCTTGCACAGAGTGGGCCTCAGAACGCCGCGCTCTCTGATGGGCGACAAGTCGTAACCTGGCAGACCAGAACCGGTTTGCTTTACTTCAAAATCGTGGATTCAGAAGGCAAGTCCACGGGCTCTTCAACGCTGGTCTCGACTATCGTTGGACCGAATTCCCCTAGTGATGTCAAAACGTTGTCGGATGGCAGCTTTATTGTCGTCTACACAGAGCAAATCTCTTCGAACAACAGCGAAATTCGTGCGACCCGCTATTCGGACACGGGTCAGAAGATCGGTACAGAGATGAATCTGATGACCGATGCCAGGGAAATCCTGTTTGCTCCAACGGTCACCTCTCTTTCTGATGGTGGGTTTGCCGTATTATCGGGCGGATACAGTTCGAGCGATAGCGATCATTCGACTTTTGTCAGGGCTTTCGATATAGATGGCACGCCGCGCGGGCCGATGGCTCAACTGGATTTGACCACTGCGGGCAAACAGGTTTTCCCCGAAGCGGTTGGTGTCGAAAATGGCGGCCTGGTTGCTGTCTGGACTTCTGGAACCGGCGATGGCTCTGGCACCTCGGTCAAGATGCGACTTGTCGATGGAAACGGGGTTCCTCAGGGACGCGAAATACAAGTCAATCAATACACGCCTAGCGATCAACAAGAGCCGGCAATCGCGCGTCTTGATGACGGCAGTGTCATCGTTGTCTGGCATTCGAAGGGTCAGGATGGCAGCGAAGGTTCAATCATCGCGCGTCACTTTTCGGCCCAAGGTGTCCCGCAGGGAAACGAATTCATCGTAAACGTGACACGCGCAGGTGAGCAGACGCTGCCAACCGTGGTCGCCTTGAACGAGGGCGGGTTCGTTGTCGCCTGGACGAATCTCACGTCTCGCCCGGATACGATGGCACGACAGTATGATTACAATTTGCGTCCTGTGACCGGAGAAATCAAACTGTCTCAGGGAAGCCTCTCCCGCGATATTGGGCCCGAGCTTTCCGCATTGTCCAACGGCGGTGTCGGATTTGTCTGGATGGACATTTCCGTCGTCGCTTCCTTGCCCACCCTTGGTGTCGAGGTTCGAACAACCCATCCTTCGGATTTCAACCCGACCGAGGGGAATGATCTGCTTTCGGGCGACGCCGGCAACAACAGGATCTTTGCCCGTGATGGAGACGATTGGGTCTCACCCGGAATAGGGTCGGACACGGTCGATGGTGGCGCGGGCAACGATATGGTCAGTTTCATTGATCACCGGCAGGCTGTACGTGTCGATTTGTCAGAGGGCCGGGTGACGTCGGGTCGGGATATCAACCATTTGTCGAATGTCGAAAACGTCACCGGGTCAAGCTTTGCCGATTACATCGTCGGTGACGATGGCGATAACCGTTTGCGTGGTGCCGGCAGCTATGACTGGTTCATTGGATCGGACGGCGCTGACTTCTACGATGGCGGTTCCGGTCGCGATATGGTCAGCTACGTCTCTTCCTCTGGTGCGGTTCAGGTGGATCTGACCCGTGGGCGGGGCCAGGGTGGGATGGCCGAGGGGGATCGTTACCAGAGTATCGAACGCGTGACGGGTTCGTCGTTCGAAGATCACCTAACAGGTGATGCCGGTGATAATGACTTGCGCGGGCTGGGCAGCTACGATTGGTTTGTAGGCACCGCAGGTCGCGACCGCTACGACGGCGGCTCTGGGCTGGATATGATCAGCTATGCATCGTCATCCGCCGCCGTTTCCGTAGACCTGTCACAGGGACGGGGAACAAGAGGCGATGCAGCTAAAGACAGTTATGTCAGCGTCGAACGCGTTACTGGCAGCAGTCATGACGATGTCCTGATTGGTGATGACGGTCGAAACGTGCTGCGCGGTCTCTATGGCGAGGACACATTGTTGGGCAATGCAGGCGTTGATCGTCTGCATGGCGGTGCGTCCGATGACTTTCTGGATGGTGGTGCCGGTTGGGACTTTGCCATCTTTGACGGCAATCGCGACGACTACAATGTAACCCGGCAAGGAGAGCGAACACTGGTTGAGCGCGTGTCGCCTGGAAACGAGGGGATCGACACTCTCGTCAATATCGAAGTTATCCAGTTTCAAGACGACTTTCTCTACCTGTAGGTCGGGTCGGTCATCTTTGCATAAGCAAGTAAGTCAAGCGCACCTCAGGTGCGGTGCGCTTGACCGCGGATCACTCTTCAGACAGCAAACTGGGGGGTTTGCGCGTATCTCCTCGAAACACCCATGAAGAGGATATGACCGGTCCCGCACGGGATTGACCGGTGCCGGGTCGGTTCGTTCTGACATTGCTTTTCGCGGTCAACCTCATGCAGTTCATGCATGGCTAGTCTGCTGCTTTGGGGGATGCGGTAGGTGTGCCCCGAGTTTAAATTGAGGCGCAGGGAGGGGCCAAATCTGACACAAAGGATGACGCCCATGAAAGCCGCAAACAAACCCGCCAGCCCCCAAATCCCCGCGCATCAGGCGCTGGCCCTGCTTGAGCAGGCCTGGGCCTATTACACACCCGAGCCGGTCCCGGCTGCACAGGAAGAGCAACCCGACCTGTTCCAATACGCCAACGCAGCCTGAGCACGGATTGCCGATGCGAGCATGACGAGATAGGACGGGAGCATGCCCGTCCTTCTTCTGATCCTGGCGCTTGGCGTGTTTGCCTATTTCTTCTGGCGCGCCCGCAGTACCACACTGTCCCGCAATTGCCGTTGGCGGCTGGATCGCAGGCGGGGCGATTGGGCCTGCGCATATTGCGGGGGGCGTATGGCGGGGCCTGTGGATAAGCCGCCAACCTGTTGCGTGCAAACAGCAAATCGAGGCAGGTAGGCAGAATTTTCCGGTCCGCGAAAATTCCTCTTGAAACGACTCATCTTTGGGCAGATATCGCGATTCAAGACGCCAACGCACGCGCCTCTGTCGTAAGGGACGCACCCTATGGTTACGCAGCGACGGTAACGTCTCCACTTTTGCCGCACGGCTCTGCCGCGTCTGCTGGAGATGACCTTGAACGCAGTTGTAACCGGGCCCTTGGCCTGCGAAAGCGCGACTCTGTCCCGCGCCGAAACCTTTATTCTGGCCAATCGTTTCGATCGCCCCACGCTGGTGATTGACACCCAGGCCGTCGCCCGCCAGTTCGCCGCGCTGGCGCAGGGGCTTGGCCGCGCGGGTATCCACTATGCGGTCAAGGCGAACCCGCTGCCGGAAATCCTGTCGACGCTGGCTCGCTTGGGCAGCAACTTCGACGCCGCCTCGCGCGTCGAGATCGAGCTGTGCCTGGCCGCAGGTGCCTCGGCTGACCGTATTTCCTTTGGCAACACGGTCAAGAAACCGGCCGATATCGCCTGGGCGCATGCCGCCGGGATCGCGCTATTTGCCGCCGATGCCGAAGACGAGTTGGACAAGATCGCAGCCCATGCACCGGGCGCAAAGGTCTATATCCGCATGATCGTCGAGGCCTGTCAGGCCGACTGGCCGCTCAGCCGCAAATTCGGTTGCGCGCCTGACAAGGCCATCGCTGTCCTCGACTATGCGCGCTCTGTCGGTCTCGACCCGGTTGGCCTGTCCTTTCATGTGGGCTCGCAAACCCGGCGCGCCGAGATGTGGGTTCCGGTTCTGGATCAGGTGGCCGCTGTCTGGCACGCTGCCCGCGCAGCAGGGCATGATCTGAGCCTGCTGAATATCGGCGGTGGCTTCCCGGCCTTCTATGGTCAGGAAGTGGATGCGCCCGAACTCTACGCCGCCGAGGTGATCCGCCTGGTGGGCGAGCGGTTTGGTGATGTGGGGCAGATCATGGCCGAGCCGGGCCGCGGCATGGTGGCCGAGGCTGGTGCGATCGCGGCCGAGGTTCTGCTCGTCTCGCGCAAATCCGGCCATGACCTGCACCGCTGGGTCTATCTGGATATCGGCAAATTCTCGGGCCTGGCCGAAACCATGGACGAAGCGATCCGCTATCAGTTTCTGACCGAGCGTGAGCATGAGCCGACAGGCCCCTGCATCCTGGCTGGTCCCTCCTGCGATAGCGCCGATGTGCTTTATGAAAAGAAACCGGTTCAGCTGCCGCTGGGTCTGCGCGATGGCGACCGGATCGTGATCCGCAATTGCGGCGCCTATACCTCGACCTATGCCAGCGTCGGCTTCAACGGTTTCCCGCCACTTGACGTTGTCGCGATCTGAGGCATCGCTGTCGGAGACGGCCTTGCGCCGTCTCCGTTCCGACGGCTTTATGGGGCGGTAGCCAGACAGGTGACCGCCCGATGACCGATGCCCCCGCCGATGCCCCTTTGGATGCCGATGCCCGCCGCGCCGTAAAGCCGGTGATCTGTTATCCCAACGACAGTCTTCCACGCCCCGACCTGGCTCTCTATCGCGCAGCACGCGCGTCTGCTCGCAAGACGGGCGAGGTGCTGGTCCCGCCCCGTGAGGGCCGGTGTTTCGAGGTCAAAGCGGGCCAATTCTTTCGCATCAGCTCGGTCGAAGGGCCGCAGGTGGGTGATCTGAACCTGCACAACCTGCATGACCTGACCGAGCGGTTCTTTTCGGGCAAGACGCGCGCCTTGCACGGCACCCATGTCACCACGGGCGAGCGGCTATGGTCGAACCTGCCTTACCTGCGCCCGATGGCGACGATCATCGAGGATACGCTGGGCTGGTACGGGATCGACCAATATGGCGGCTCGGTTCATGATGTGATCGGCACCCGCTGCGACCCCTATACCGGCAATCTGCTGGCGGGGGGGCACTATCATCATTGCTGCCATTCCAACCTGACCCGGGCCCTGGCCGACCATACCGGCCTGCCGCTGCACGAGGCCGAGATGCTGGTGCATGACGTGTTGAACGTCTTCATGTGCACCGGTTTCACCCGCGATACGGGGCAGTATTTCATGAAGGCCTCGCCAGTGCGGCCGGGCGACTATCTGGAGTTCTTTGCCGAGATCGACCTGTTGGGCAATCTCAGCGCATGTCCAGGAGGCGATTGCTCGTCCGAGCATTCCTCGGATACGGCATCCTGTCATCCGCTCCTGGTGGAGATTTTCGCGCCGGCAGAGGGCATGCTAGGAGATTGGCCCAGTCCGTCGGTCAATGGCTATGATCGTAGCCACGGGCGTTAAGCTTGTGCGAAAACAGCCCGGCAGGGCTGGATGAGCGCATGAAAAACGCGGCCCCCAAGGGCCGCGTTTTTCCTTTTTCATGTCTCAGGCGCCGGGAAAGGCTGCGTGCAGCGCAATCTCGACCATGTCGCCGAAGCTGGTTTCGCGCTCTGCACTGGGCAGGGCAGCGCCGGTCAGCAGGTGGTCGGAAACCGTCAGCACCGCCAGCGCCCGGCATTTGTGCCGTGCGGCCAGAATGTAAAGCTCGGCGGCCTCCATCTCGACCCCCAGCACCCCATGGCGCACCATCTGTTCGTTCAGATCGGGCCGTTCGTCATAAAACACGTCCGACGAATAGATGCCGCCCACATGGGTCCGTACGCCCTTGTCCTCGGCTGCACGCGCAGCCGCGTGCAACAGGGACCAATCGGCGCAGGGGGCAAAGCTCAGCTCGCGAAAGATCCCCCGCGACGGAGTGCCCAGCGTCGATGCCGTCATTGCCAGGATCACGTCACGAACTTCGACACTGTCCTGCATGCCGCCGCAGGATCCGATACGGATCAGTGTCTTCGCCCCATAGTCACGGATCAGCTCATTGGCATAGATCGACAGTGACGGCATACCCATGCCAGACCCGTGAATGGTCACCCGGTTGCCTCGCCACATGCCGGTAAACCCCAACATGCCGCGAACCTCATTCACCAGGACCGGGTTATCCAGAAACGTTTCCGCTGCCCATTTCGCGCGATAAGGATCGCCGGGTAATAGAACCGTTTCCGCAATCTCTCCGGGATTGGCGCCGATATGGATCGTCATTTCCGAAAAATCCGCTTAGATTTCGAGTTCGGAAATATCCGCGCCACCCTGAATGGCATCATGCACCCATTGCGGTTTGCGTCCGCGTCCCGACCAGGTCTGTTCCGGGTTTGCGGGATTGCGGTATTTCGCCTGGGCCTTTGTGCCTTTGGTCGACCGCCGGGCCTCGCCCGACAACTCAGACAGCGAAAAGCCGAATTCAGCAGCCGCCTTTTCCGCTGCCTTCAGCGCTTCCTGGCGTTCACGCTGTTCGGCCGCCTTGATGGCCCCGTCAACCTGGTCCCTCAGGCTGATCAGTTCCTTGCGCGACATTCCGCTAAGATCGATTCCCATTTTGTGCTCCTTACGAGTTCTATTGACCGCCAGAAAAACCCTAGCGGCAATCGCGCCACATTAAGCACATAGAAGGACGCGCTTCAGCATCATATTCGCGTTTCGGCGAAATTATTCCGCCGCTATTTCTGTGTCGCTGACTAGCGTCACAATATCGCCCATTATTCCATTCAATTCGAAATCCTTGGGGGTATAGACTTTAGCGACGCCCATTGCGCGCAGTTTTTGAGAATCTTCATCGGGAATAATGCCACCAACGATCACGGGAATATGCGCGAGCCCGGCCTTCTTCATCCGCTCCATCACCTCTTCGACCAGCGGCAGATGGCTGCCAGACAGGATCGACAGGCCGACAACATGGGCTTGCTGGTCCAGGGCCGAGGCGACCAGCTCCTCGGGGGTCAGGCGGATCCCGTCATAGCTGATATCCATGCCACAGTCGCGGGCGCGGAAAGCAATTTGCTCGGCGCCGTTGGAATGGCCGTCCAGACCGGGCTTGCCGACAAGGAATTTCAACCGCCGCCCCAGCTTGTCGCTGGCCGCGTCGACTGCGGCGCGCAGGTCTTCCAGGCCTTCGGTCTTGTTCGAAACCGATCCGGATACACCGGTGGGGCCGCGATAGGTGCCATAGGCCTTGCGCATCTCTTCGGCCCATTCGCCGGTGGTGACACCGGCCCGGGCCGCCGCGATCGAAGGTTCCATCACATTCGCTCCGGTCCGGGCGGCGGCGCGCAGCGCCTCCAGCGCCGCCGCCACCGCCGCATCGTCGCGATCGGCGCGCCAGCTCTCCAGCCGCGCGATCTGTTCCTGCTCAACCGCCGGATCGACGACCATGATGCCGCCATCCTCGGTCTGCAGGGGCGAGGGTTCGCCCTCGGTCCAGCGGTTGACGCCGACCACCACGGTCTCGTTACGCTCGATCCGGTTCAGCCGTTCGGCATTGGAATCCACCAGCCGCGATTTCATGTATTCGATCGAGGCTACGGCCCCGCCCATCGAGTCGAGATTGGCAAGCTCTGCCCGCGCGCCCGCCTTCAGCTCTTCGACCTTGGCGTCCACGACCGGGTTGCCATCGAAGAGGTCGCCAAACTCCAGCAGGTCGGTTTCATAGGCCAGGATTTGCTGCATCCGCATCGACCATTGCTGGTCCCAGGGGCGCGGCAGGCCCAGTGCCTCGTTCCAGGCGGGCAGCTGCACGGCGCGCGCGCGGGCCTTTTTCGACAGGGTCACGGCCAGCATCTCGATCAGGATGCGATAGACGTTGTTTTCCGGTTGCTGTTCGGTCAGACCCAGCGAGTTCACCTGCACCCCATAGCGAAAGCGGCGGAATTTCGGATCGCTGACGCCATAGCGGCTTTCCAGGATCTCGTCCCACAGATCGACAAAGGCGCGCATCTTGCACATCTCGGTGACAAAACGGATGCCCGCGTTCACAAAGAAAGAGATGCGCCCGCAGAGCGCAGGAAAATCCTCTGCCGGGACACGCGGTTTCAACTCGTCCAACACGGCGATGGCGGTGGCCAGCGCATAGGCCAGTTCCTGTTCCGGTGTCGCGCCCGCCTCTTGCAGGTGATAGGAACACACGTTCATCGGGTTCCATTTCGGCACGTTGGTATAGCAATACTCGGCCACGTCCGCGATCATCTTGAGCGAGGGTTTCGGCGGGCAGACATAGGTGCCGCGCGACAGGTATTCCTTGATCAGGTCGTTCTGAACCGTGCCTTGCAGTTTCGAGACATCCGCGCCCTGTTCCTCGGCCACCGCGATGTAAAGCGCCAGAAGCCATGGGGCGGTGGCGTTGATCGTCATCGAGGTATTCATCTGTTCCAGCGGAATCTGGTCGAACAGTACCCGCATGTCGCCCAGATGGCAGATGGGAACGCCGACCTTGCCCACCTCGCCGCGCGCCAGCACGTGGTCGCTGTCATATCCGGTCTGGGTCGGCAGGTCGAAAGCCACCGACAGGCCGGTCTGACCCTTGGACAGGTTGTTGCGATAAAGCGTGTTCGAGGCCTTGGCGGTCGAATGGCCGGCATAGGTGCGGATCAGCCAGGGACGGTCCGCCTTGCGGTCGGGATTTGCAGTCTGACGGTCTTTTTGCATCTGCGACATGGACGGCCCTTCGATTCTGGTTCGGTAACAAAGTTTCGCTAGAAGGTTCTAAATCGCAATTTTCGGGACATGTCAATTCGCTGCATCGCGGCAATCACCGGGCGCATCAGACGATTGTGAGGCCTCGCATTTGGTGGCAGGGTGCCGGAATGACGCAGACCGTGGAACTTCCGCTTTGGCTCTTTGTGCTGATCGTGCTGTTTGCCGCGGTCACCTTCGCCTCGCATTTCCTGTTCCCCTCGGTGCGCTGGTTTTTTCGGCGCAGGCTGGAGCGTGCAGTCGCCCGTTTGAACACGCGGCTGGCGCGGCCCATTCAGCCGTTCAAGCTGGCCCGCCGCCATGACATGATCCAGCGGCTGATCTACGATCCCGAAGTGGCGCGCGCCGTGCGCGACCAGGCCCAGGCCGAGGGTATCCCCGAGGCGGTCGCGTTCGAGCAGGCGCAACGCTATGCCCGCGAGATCGTTCCGGGCTTCTCGGCCTTTGCCTATTTCAGCTTTGCCATCCGCCTCGCCCGGTTCCTGTCAAACGCGCTCTACCGGGTCCGGCTGCGCCATGTGGATGCCGAAGCGCTGCGTGCGATCGACCCCGAGGCCACGGTTGTCTTTGTGATGAATCACCGCAGCAACATGGATTACGTGTTGGTCACCTATCTGGCCGCCGAGCAATCTGCGCTCAGCTATGCGGTGGGCGAATGGGCGCGCGTGTGGCCGCTTAGCCGGTTGATCAGGGCGATGGGGGCGTATTTCATCCGCCGCAAATCGCGCAGCGATCTCTACCGCAAGGTGCTGGCCGCCTATGTCCGGCATGCGACCGATGCGGGTGTGACCCAGGCGATGTTTCCCGAAGGCGGGCTCAGCCTGTCGGGCGGGTTGGGGCGGCCCAAGCTGGGATTGCTGAAATATATCGTCGATGGCGCGATTCCCGAGGGGCGTGATGTCGTCTTTGTGCCGGTGTCGATCAATTACGACCGGGTGCTCGAGGATACGATCCTGACAGCTGCCGCCAGCCGGGGCGAGCGCCGGTTTAGGGCCCGGATCGGGGTCATCACGATGTGGTTTCTCAAACAGATGTGGTGGCGGATGACCGGCCGGTTCCATCGCTTTGGCTATGCCGCGGTCAGTTTCGGCAGGCCGCTGTCGCTGTCGGAGTTCCGTGTCCGGACCAAGGGCGATCCAACGGTGCCGCTGGCGCGAGAGCTGATGTCGCGGATCGGGGTGGTTGTCCCGGTGCTGCCGGTGCCGCTGGTGGCCTGGCTGATCCTGCGCAACGGGCCGATGACCCGCAGCGCGCTGGCCGCAGGGTTCGATAAGGTGCTTGCTGCGCTGCCGCATGCCCATATCCATATGCCGCGTGACGATCGTCATTATGCGATCGAGGTGGGTTTGCGCCAGCTGATCGAGCGCCGCATCATCGTCGAGACCGACGGCCGGTTCGGCCCCGGGACCGAACGGCAGGATCTGCTGACCTATTACGCGGCCTCTATCGCGCATCTGATGGATGGCGGTGCTGCATATGCAGAAGAACTTTCTGCAATTGCAGGGTCATAAAATTTCAAAACATCGG
>Ga0157387_10831_pt1 | contig 20193 bp, 22 predicted proteins | sample T8_LowC_AmetaT_FD_116788 | JGI IMG/M metagenome (GOLD analysis project Ga0157387, IMG submission 116788) | Metatranscriptome of Roseovarius nubinhibens ISM and Alexandrium tamarense co-culture from University of Georgia, USA - T8_LowC_A metaT... ... | reverse complement strand
TTCCGCCTTCCGCACCAGCAATCGCCTGTTTTCACGGCAGTTGCGGTCGCGCGCGATTAGAAAACAGTCAAGTAATCACGGAATCGCCCAACAGATTGCCATTTCCAATGGCGGTTGGGGCCTGTCGCACCGAAACCAGATGCATGAGCAGGCCCGGAAGGTAGAGCCATTACACAGCACGCGATCATAGGACCCACGTCGGATTTTGGCGTTCAACCCCGTGCGCGCGGCGTCGTGGAACTCACGACCAAACTTGTGGGCACTTGCAGCGCGCTTGACCGCCTTTATCAGTCTGGGTCGGCCAAATGCCTTTTCCCGCGCAACAGCCGGGCGGGATTGGAAGCTGTGCTGCTGAATACCGCCGGGGGTGTGACCGGCGGCGACCGTCTGTCGTTTTCGGCGCAGGTCCGTGCAGGGACCCGGCTGAGCGTGACCACTCAGGCCTGCGAACGCGCCTACAGGGCGCAACCGGGCGAAACCGGACAGGTTCGCAACCACCTGAGTGTCGCGACCGGTGCGCGGATGAACTGGCTGCCGCAAGAGACCATCCTCTATGATGGCTCGTCACTTGACCGGCGCCTGAGCGTCGAGATCGAACCCGGAGCAAGCCTGTTAATGGTGGAGCCGCTGGTGTTCGGCCGCATCGAAATGGGTGAAAGCCTGAACGATGCCCGGTTTTGCGACCGTATCGAGATCACGCGGCGTGGGCGCCCGATCTTCCTGGACGCCACCCGATTGCAGGGCGGTATCGCCGCGCATTTGGCAAAACCCTTCATTGCCAATGGGGCAGGGGCGATGGCGCTTCTGGTTTACCTAGCCGAAAATGCGGAAGCGGTTTTGCCACGGCTGCGTCAGATGCTGCCCGAATGTGCGGGTGCAAGCCTGATCGGCGAGGACCTGTTGGTGATGCGCGTCCTGGCTGCAGACAGTTTTCTGCTGCGCCAGAGCCTGCTGCCGGCCCTGCGTCTTCTGAACAATAACGAGATCCCCCGATGCTGGACCATCTGAGATGAACCTGACTCCAAGAGAAAAAGACAAGCTTCTGATTGCCATGGCCGCCGAGGTGGCCCGCAAACGGCGCGCGCGCGGCGTGAAACTGAACCACCCCGAAGCGATTGCCCTGATTAGCGATGCGGTTGTCGAAGGCGCCCGTGACGGGCGTTCGGTGGCCGACCTGATGCAGGCCGGGGCCGAGGTCATACGTGCCGAGGACTGCATGGAAGGCATCGCCCAGATGATCCTCGAGGTGCAGGTCGAGGCCACCTTTCCCGACGGAACCAAGCTTGTAACCGTTCACAACCCCATTCGTTGAAGGAGACCTGAAATGAAAACCGCTCTCTTTGCCATTGTGACCGCAGCGGCCACACCCGCATTCGCGCATTCCGGTTTGCACATGCATCCTCATGCAGATGATCCGTCGTGGCTGGTGCTGCTCATGTCAGGGCTCGCCGTCGCGGCGGCCGCAATCGTGGCATGGACTCGCCTGAAATGATCCCCGGCGAGTTGTTCCCGGCGGAGGGTGAGCTGATCCTCAACCAAGGTCGCGCGGTCACACGGTTGATGGTGGCCAATACCGGGGACCGACCGGTGCAGGTTGGATCACACTATCATTTTGCCGAGACCAACCCCGCCCTGGAATTCGACCGGGGTGCGGCGCGCGGCATGCGGCTGGACATCGCCGCGGGAACGGCGGTCCGGTTCGAGCCGGGACAGCGGCGCGAGGTCGTATTGATCCCGATTGGCGGGGCGCGGCGGATTTACGGTTTCAATCAACAGGTGATGGGAGAGCTCTGATGCCGGCAACGATCTCTCGCGCCGATTATGCCGCGATGTTCGGTCCCACCACCGGTGACCGGCTGCGCCTTGCGGATACCGACCTGATCATCGAGGTCGAACGTGACCTCACCACCTATGGCGAAGAGGTCAAGTTCGGTGGCGGCAAGGTGATCCGTGACGGCATGGGCCAGGCCCAGACCACCCGTGCCGAAGGCGCGGTCGACACCGTCATCACCAATGCGCTGATCGTTGACCACAGCGGGATCTACAAGGCCGATGTGGGCCTCAAGAACGGGCGCATCGCCAAGATCGGGAAGGCCGGCAACCCCGACACCCAACCCGGCGTCGACATCATCGTAGGCCCAGGGACCGAAGCGATTGCCGGCGAGGGCCGCATCCTGACCGCCGGTGGGTTCGACAGCCATATCCATTTCATTTGCCCGCAGCAGATTGAGGATGCATTGCATTCCGGCCTGACCACCATGCTGGGCGGGGGCACCGGCCCCGCGCATGGCACGCTTGCCACCACCTGCACGCCGGGGCCCTGGCATATCGGCAGGATGCTGCAGGCGGCGGATGCCTTTCCGATGAACCTGGCCTTTGCGGGCAAGGGCAATGCCTCGCTTCCTGCGGCGCTGGAAGAACAGGTGCTGGGCGGTGCCTGTGCCTTGAAACTGCACGAGGATTGGGGCACGACACCCGCCGCGATTGATTGCTGCCTGTCGGTGGCAGACGCGATGGACGTGCAGGTCATGATCCATACTGACACGCTCAACGAATCCGGCTTTGTCGAGAACACGGTTGCCGCCATGAAGGGCCGCACCATTCATGCGTTCCATACCGAAGGGGCAGGGGGCGGCCACGCGCCCGACATCATCAAGATCTGCGGCGAAGAGCATGTTTTGCCGTCCTCGACGAACCCGACGCGCCCTTTCACCGTCAACACGCTTGAAGAGCATCTGGACATGCTGATGGTCTGTCACCACCTGGACAAATCCATCCCCGAAGACGTGGCCTTTGCCGAAAGCCGCATTCGCCGCGAAACCATCGCGGCCGAGGATATCCTGCATGACATGGGTGCGTTTTCGATCATCGCGTCGGACAGTCAGGCCATGGGCCGCGTGGGCGAGGTTCTGATCCGCACCTGGCAGACAGCCGACAAGATGCGGAAACAGCGCGGGCGATTGGCGGAGGAGACCGGGGACAACGACAATTTTCGGGTGCGCCGCTATATCGCGAAATACACCATCAACCCGGCGATTGCACATGGCATCGGGCATGAGATCGGCAGTATCGAAGAGGGCAAACGCGCCGACCTTGTGCTGTGGAACCCGGCCTTTTTCGGGGTGAAGCCCGAGATGGTTCTTCTGGGCGGCACCATCGTCATGGCCCAGATGGGGGATCCGAACGCGTCGATCCCGACACCGCAACCGGTCTATTCGCGCCCGATGTTTGGGGCTTATGGCCGTTCTGTGGAAAACTGCGCTGTCACCTTTGTCAGCGCCGCAGCACACGAGGACGGGATTGGCGCGCGCCTGGGGCTGGCCAAGGAAACGCTGGCAGTAACGAATACCCGCAACATCGGCAAATCCCATCTGATCCTCAACAACGCCACGCCCCAGATCGAGGTAAATCCCGAAACCTACGAAGTGCGTGCAGATGGAGAGCTGCTCACCTGTCAACCCGCCGAGGTGTTGCCGATGGCGCAACGCTATTTCCTGTTTTGAAGGGGACCAGCATGGACCTTCCCGCCTGTCGCGACATCCGCAGAACCGGTCATTGGTCAGAGGCCGACGACCGCGTGACCCTCAGCTATGACGACCGGTTCCTGCGCCGCAAGCGATTGATCACGGTGCAAGACAAGGCGTTTCTTGTTGATTTGGCCCATACGACGTCACTTGAACATGGCGACGCGTTCCAGTTGGAGGATGGCCGCCTGATCGAATGCATCGCCGCCGACGAAGACCTTCTGGAGGTCACCGGCCCGGACCTGACGCGCCTGGCCTGGCATATCGGCAATCGCCACACACCCTGCCAGATCGAAGAGAACCGCCTGCTGATCCAGCGCGACCATGTGATCCAGGACATGCTGAGCCAGATCGGCGCAACCCTGCGCGAGGTCGTCGAACCCTTCACCCCCGAAGGCGGTGCCTATGGTCACGGAAGAACCCATGGCCACGCCCACTGAGAAACAGATCCTGACCCTGGCTCAGTGGTTTTCACCGGCGTACCCGGTGGGGGCATTTGCCTATTCGCATGGGTTGGAATGGAGCGTAGAGGCGGGCGATGTCGTGGATGCAAGAACCGCGCAGGCCTGGATTACGGATGTTCTGCAACACGGCGCCGGATGGAATGACTGTCTGTTCATTGGCTCGGCCTATCGGGCGGCTTCGCTGCAGGAACTGAAGAACATCAACGACACGGCGCTGGCGTTTTCGGCATCGTCGGAACGGATGATGGAAACCCGCCTGCAAGGCGAGGCCTTCTGCGGTATCACGGCATCGGTCTGGCCCGTTGACCTGGCCGGGCTTTGCTATCCGGTTGCCGTGGGACGTGCGGCCAATCTGGTGGGCCTGCCGCTGACCTTGAGCGGCCAGTTCTATCTGCACGCCTTCATGGCCAATCTCGTGACCGCGGCGACCCGACTTGTCCCCTTGGGGCAGACCGAGGGGCAGCAGATCATCCGCGACCTGACCCCGCTTTGCCAAGCCATCGCCGATACGGCGCTTTGCGCCAACCTGTCCCATCTTACCTCTACGGCTTTCCTTGGTGACATTGCGGCGATGAAACATGAAACCCAATATTCCAGGATGTTCCGAACATGAGCAAAATGAACGGCCCGCTTCGAGTTGGCATCGGTGGCCCGGTGGGCGCCGGCAAGACAACGCTCACTGCCGCTCTCAGCGAAGCGCTGCGCGACAGCCATTCGATCGGCGTGATCACCAACGACATCTACACCAGGGAAGACGCCGAGGCGCTGATGCGCCTGCAAATTCTGCCGCAGGACCGTATCATTGGTGTTGAAACCGGCGGCTGCCCCCACACGGCGATACGCGAAGATGCCTCGATCAACCTTGCCGCGGTGGCCGAGATGGAACGCCGCCATCCCGGTATCGAGATCATTCTGATCGAAAGCGGAGGGGATAACCTGTCGGCCACGTTCAGTCCTGAACTTGCCGATGTTACACTTTACGTGATCGACGTCGCCGCAGGCGAAGAGATCCCCCGCAAGGGAGGACCGGCGATCACGAAATCCGATATCCTGATCATCAACAAGACCGACCTTGCCCCGCATGTCGGCGCGTCGCTTGAGGTGATGGAGCGAGACGCCGGAAGAATGCGCTGTGGGCGCCCCTTCGTCTTTTCGTCGCTACGCAATCGCGACGGTGTCGCCGAGATCGTCAAACTGCTTGCAGAAATTGCAGGGCTGGAGATCCGGTCTGACTTGCAGGTCGCCAACCTTGCCTAGCGGCAGAAATGGGCCCTCTGCGGGGTGGCAAGGCAAGGACGGCCCTGGCGAGCCATTCATCGGGTCGCCCGACGCCGCAATGCAGCTTCACCGAACCTGACATTAGCTGTGCCTGCGAAATCGTGAGATGGTCGAACTCACAGCTTGCGGGACAACCCAGCATTTAGCCACGTTTGCGCAAATTGGCCGTTTTGTTTTGCTTGGCGTCGATCGCCCTGCGCTGTTTGCGGTTCGGGGTTCGTTGCGGCTTGGCCGAGGCCGTCGGCGAATGCACCACCTCAAACGGCTCGTTGCGCGGCATGGCCGATAGCGCCGTACCTTTGAGCGGTTGCACCGGGCCGCGATCCAGCACCATCGGCGCAGGCAGGCGCGGGCCTTGGCTTTCCCATTCGGCGGCCTTGTAGATGTCTTCGAGTGTCGTGCCGGAACACGCCAGCACGAAATCTTCGGGCTGGGGCAGCGTGTCGCCAAACTCCCAATGGAAGGGCATGGGGGCGCCGTCGCCCACGCGGATCAGCTCATCCTCACCGACGACACCGCCGCCATGTTCGATCAGGTCGGCCACAGCGAAGGATCTGCGCTCTTTTCCAGTGCCGACAAGGAAGCGTGTGCCAAGACGAATGCGGCCAGCATCATTCTGTACGACTGTACCATCCGCCTTGCGTTTCCCGGTGACCGCCCGGACAAAGCCGTCGCGGGGGCTGTCCACGGGAGCATTTGTCGCCGCGCGGATCAACGTGCCATCCTGAGGTTTGATCACGCCATCGTCGCGCAGCACGTCGATGAGGGTCTCGTATTTGTAGGATTTCTTGCTGTCCGGGCGGTAGTAGACGTGGCCTGGCGTGACGTGCGTGCCGTGAAAGTTCAGTAGGATTTTGGCGCCGTTCTGGAACGTTCGCGTGACCGGGCCGGGCACGAGGTTGTCGTTCTCGTCAAACGACACGACGATATCGCCCACCCGGATCAGCTCGATCGGATTCTTCCAGACCTTGGCGCACACTTCGTCCTGGTCGTAGATACCATCCGGGCCGGGTTCGAGCGTTGGATCGAGTGGCCACATGTCGATAGAAACTTCAGCGCCGAAGCATTCACTCTCCTGTGGAAAAAGTCTGACGGGAGCGATCTCGGTCAAAGTTGATAGGGACGGAAAGTTGGGATCGCTGTATCCATTTTCTGCTTCGAATTCTCGCTGATACCAGACATCGGAAAAATAGGAGGCTTGTGCCTCAATGCTCCATTCGTGAAGAGGCTTGTTTGCTGCCAGATCATCCCGGTAATCATAAACGTCGATACCAAAGGTATTTTTTAGCCTGGTCAATAAGCCCTCTGAAGGCAACATTTATGCCGCTCTGAAGCTGCAAAATGTGGCCCTTCTCATGAACGAAGGCCCATTTTTACTCTATAGTGCCGTTTGAGAAGTCATCTGCATACGATGTGCTGCCTGATGGGTAATATATGTTTCCGTTCGGAGCCATAGCCCGACTGGTTGGCTGCAATTCGTTGTGTCTATCATTGAAAATCGTAACATCAGAATAATTTATGGAGTACCATAGATCGACCGTGCAATTTCGATTTCTCCGGCGGTGAGAGATCGTCTCTCAGTCATAGTCTCTTTCCTTTATTTCAAACGCCGAAACATTCCCACGTTTTGCGGTCTGTAGTCCAGTTACAGAAGTTTGTGCCTCCCTCGATAAATCGAAAATACAAGGAGGCACCCTTTGATGCAGAACCATCAACAGAATTGTACACCAAGAATATCTCTTGGTCGTCTGTGTTGATGAAGTAAAAAGATGGTGGAGGCACTGTTTCTTCACCTTGCTTTATGAAAATTTCGTCTGCTTCGACCCGCTCCATAATTTCTTGTAAACTTTCGGGGTATTCACCACTCTCAAGGCCAGATAAGTATTGTGTTATTGGGGCGGTAGCGGAAAAACCTTCGCTCGCCGTTTTTGTGTTGTTAGGATCAATGTCGCAAGAGGCGAGCGCAAATATGCATGCGACGTAACTTCCAAGGTTTCTCATCTCTGCCATTAGAAGGCCTATAGGTTGATTAACATTCGCATGTGATCTATCTGGCGCCAGACAGGTTGCTTAAGAGCTACCTGACGCGGCCCTCTTCGTCCCGCCCGGTTTCCGAGCTTCTCTAGCCACAATCTACCCCACTACCTGCACTCTTTGCAACTTGCGATAGACAGTTGGCCGTGACACGGAGAATACCTCGGCCAGGTCGCTGACGGAATAGTCCCCGGAGTCGTACATCCGGCGCAGTTCGCGGGACTGGCGGTCGGAGAGTTTCGGCTGTTTGCCGCGCTATTTACCCTCCAATTTCCAGGTTCATCATGTTCTCGACTCCAGGACCGGAACGAGTTGAGCCTTCATATCGTTCAGTAAGAAAGCACAATTGATCCTCTTGTGACGCGCGCGCCCAAATAGCGTTGACTAGGTGTTTAGTCCCATGTTTTTTGAATTTCCTGAGCTTCGTCTGCTATGTTAATCCCCTGGAGGAAGTCATTCTCCAAGTAATCCGCGCAAACTGACCCTGCTTTCATGATGCTTTGTGTGGATTCGATGAAAATTCCCCCAAAAGTAATTTCTTTGGGGGTCGGTAAAGGTTTTGAACATGCCGAAATATCGCCCGCAATGCAAAAGACCTTAAGCTGAACAATGGCATCATTTACTTGTAACGTTTTGCCATTCAGTATCACTATTCCATCAAATAGGTAGGCGTCATTGATAAATATGGCGCTATTCCCCAAAAAACCTTTACTGTTCTGATCAATATTTTTGCGCTGAGCCCAAATGTACTCAGGTCTGCTTTCTAAAGCTCCAAGTGGACCGGGCTGTAATGTTCCCGAAAAAATTGCATTGTTTGGATCTTCTGCCATCACTTTTAATCTGTATAAGATACCCTCCCTTTCTGATGGTAGAAGATTGCCGTGCAGATCGGTCTCAAGTGGTGGGACACAAGAGCTAGCAAATGTCACGGTAGTAATGAAAGGCAGAAAGAACACTCCTGTCACCGAAACAATGTTCAATATTTTCAGCACTAAGTTACTCGATTGAGATTGCTATGCTCCATGTGCATATTCAAAACGATGGTTTTTGTTATGCCCGGGCTCTCTACGTCTTTACCAGATACTACCCCACGCCCGGCACCCTTTGCAACGTGCGATAGATCGTTGGGCGCGACACGGAGAATACCTCGGCGAGGTCTCTGACGGAATAGTCGCCGGTGTCATACATTCGGCGCAGTTCGCGTGACTGGCGGTCCGGCTGTTTGCCGCGCAGTTTGCCCTTGGCGCAGGCAGGCGCGGGCCTTGGCTTTCCCATTCGGCGGCCTTGTAGATATCTTCGAGCGTCGTGCCGGAGCAGGCGAGCACGAAGTCTTCCGGCTTGGGCAGTTCCGAGCCGCAGATGCTGCTCTCGACAATGGCGACAAGGACTTGATGATCTCCGTGATTGGCAGACTCATCGGTCCACATGCGAAGGTCATGTTGGCCAATACATGAGGCAGTGGCCGGAGTTCACGGGGGCCTTACTCAGGGGATCAGCAGGGATGGAAGCCAGGTAGCGAGCGGCGGGAAGTAGCTGACCGCGAGCAGCACCAGGATATTGGTCAGAAGGAAGGGCATTATCGCGCGCACCACCGGGGCCAGCGGCAGGCGCGCGATATTGGCGCAGACGAAAAGGCAGACGCCGACCGGCGGCGTCGTCAAGCCGATCATCAGGTTCAGAACCGCGAAGGTGGCGAAGTGCAGCGGATCGATTCCGACCGCCTGTGCCAAGGACAGGAGCGGCACGAACAGGATGATCAGCGCCGCGATCGTCTCCATGAACATGCCGACAAAAAGCAGCAGCAGGTTGATCAGCAGAATGACGAGGAACTTGTTGTCCGTTATCGACAGCACGCCATCGGCGATGGCCTGCGGGATCCGCTCAGAGACGAGAATCCACCCGAAGACATTGGCAAAACCGACAAGCGCCAGGATACCCGCCGCCGAGACCGCGCTGTTGGCGACGATGCCCGGCACTTTCCCGAGGGGCAGTTCGCGGTAGATGAAGGCGCCGACGATGAAGGCATAGACGCTGGCGACCACCGCCGTCTCGGTTGGCGTGGCAAGCCCCGAGAGAAGCCCATAGATGATCAGGAAGGTCATCGCGATGGCCCAGATCGCACCTGCGAACGAGCGCGCGACCTCGCCGAAGCCTTGCCAGGGTTGGTGCGGGAAGCCGCGACGCACCGAAATGATATATGCCGTCACCATCATTGCGATACCCATCAGGATGCCCGGAATGGCGCCCGCGAGGAACATCTTGCCGACCGAGATCCCGGAAAGCGCCCCGACGATGATCATGGGCACCGACGGCGGGATGATCGGGCCGACAGTTGATGAGGCCGCGGTAACTGCGGCCGAGAAATCGGCCGGGTAGCCCGCCTTCTTCATGCCCGGGATCAGAACGCCACCAAGCGAGGCGGCATCGGCGACAGCCGTGCCGGTGATGCCCCCGAACAGCATCGAAGCGGCGATGTTGGTCAGTCCGAGCCCGCCCTTGATCCACCCCACGAGAGCATTGGCAAAGCGGATGATCCTGCCCGTGATCCCGCCCTGGTTCATCAGGTTCCCGGCCAGGATGAAGCCTGGGATGGATAGCAGGACGAATACATCCATGCCTGCGTACATTTTCTGGGGCATCACCACCGGAGGCATGCCGGCAGCGATCAGATAGGCAAGTGACGACAGACCCAGCGTAATGGCCACCGGAATGCCCAGCACCAGGCCGCCGACAAAGATCGAGAAGAGGATCGCGACATCCATTTATCTATTCCTCTTCCTCGGCAATGTGTGGTGTGCCGTCATCGGCGCCCGCCAACATTCCGATCACGCGCAGAACCGCGAAAAGCGCCAGTCCAGCCAGCATCAGCCAGACGGTCAGATGGACGAAGTCCATTCGGATACCCATGGCGGGCGCGGTCTGCATCTTGCCGATGGCGACGTATTTCCATGCGTGTGGCAGCAGATAAAGCGCGAGCCCACCGGTGGCGATCGCCGAGAAAAGGCGCAGCGCCCAAGGCAGACGGCCGGGAAGGGACTCGCTGATCACGTCCACGTTGACAAGGTCACCGGTTCGAAAGGCAAGCCCGGCGCCGAAGGCCACCATGTAGAGCAGGGCATAGCGCGTCAGTTCCTCGGTCCAGACCGGCGACGAGCCATAGATCCGGCCCACGACCTGAACAAGAACTGCGGCCATGATGACGGCAAACGCCAGGCCCGCGCCGAACCGTGCGAGAACGACTACGATCTGGATCAGTCTTCCGGCCATTCTCGCAATGTCCTTTCAAAAGGAGGGCCGGCGCCACCTGGACGCGGCGCCGACCCCTTCAGGTAGTCGTCGCCTGTTACTCGGCAAAAAGGCCTTCCACGATGGGCTTGATCTCTTCGTTGACGTTGGCCAGCACGGCGTCTTTTGCAGCGGCCTGGAAGGCGGCGGCATCGACCTCGACAAACGTCATGCCCTTGCTTTCGAGGAAGGCACGGTCGGCGGCAAGGCTCGCCTCAAAGAGGCCACGCTCATAGGCCTGGGCGCGGGCAGCGGCTTCCATGACCGCATTCTGGTCGTCAGCCGACAGCTTGTTCCAGGTCGACTCGGCGATGGTCAGGTAGATCCACGAACGGACATGATCGGTCAGGTTTACGTGGCTCTGCACCTCATAGAAGCTTGCCGAACGGATCAGGGCCAGCGGGTTTTCCTGGCTTTCGATGGTGCCATTCTGAAGCGAGGTGAATACCTCCGAGAATGCCATCGGACCGGGGTTGGCCCCAAGCGCTTTCCAAACGTCGACAAAAAGAGGCACGTTCGGGACGCGCATCTTCAGGCCGTTCAGGTCGGCGGGCGAGGTGATCGCGCGGTTCGAGGTCAGGTCACGGGCGCCACGAGCAAAATAGGCGATCGGTCGGATCTGCACTTTCTCGATGATCTGCGCCTTGATCTCGTCACCGATCGGGCCCGCGGCAAAAGCGTCCATGTCCTCGATGGTCTTGAACGCGTAGGGCACGGCCAGCAGGGCGGCCTTGGGCGCCCAGTTCTGGAGGCTCTCGCCGGTGATCGTCATGTCGACCGTGCCAAGCTGCATGCCGTTGATCAGATCGATCTCCTTGCCGAGCGACTCGTTCGGGAAGACCTCGACAGCGATCCGGCCGTCGGTCAGGGCCGACAGCTCCTGACCAAACTTGACCGAAGCCTTGTGCCACGAGTTTTCCTCGTTGGCGAGGTGGCCAAGCTTCAGCGTCATTTCTTGCGCGGCAACTGGCGCGGCAACGGCAACGGCGACCGCCGCAGCAAGAGCCGAGACCTTAAAAGTGAATTTCATGCTAGTTTCCTCCTTGGATGGGTGCATTGACCGGCAGGGGCATGTCCCCATCCGGCAGTTGGAATGAGCTTCGATTGGCTTCGACGATCTGCGGAAGATCCTTCAGAACCTCGCGCAGGTGGTGGCGAACGGCCTTGTTCGAGCCGGCAACATCGCCGAGTTCTATCTGGTCCACGATTGCGCGATGCTGCCGGACAAGTGTTTCGATGCCGAATTCGCCGAGTGCGAGATAACGGACGCGGTCCATCTGGGACTTCAAGCCCTCGATCTGTTTCCAGGCGCCCCCCTTTCCGGCAGCCTCGGCGAGGGTGCGGTGAAAAAGTTCGTCCAGACGAATGAAAGCGCCGGGATCGCGACGGTCCAGGGAGGCTTGCCGCGCGAGTTGGTCGCGCAGTTCGGCGATCACATGCCGGTCAGGATCGGCAGCCAGTATCTTGGCGATGTCGGCCTCGATGGCCTCGCGCAGGAAGCGGGCGTCCAGAACCGCCGCATATCCGATTTTCGTAATGATCGTGCCGCGTTGCGGGCGAACTTCGACCAGCCCCTGATCGGCAAGTTTGATGAATGCCTCGCGGATCGGCTGGCGGCTGACGTCATAGGCCCGCGCCAGCTCGGATTCCGAAATACGGTCGCCGGGCTTGAGATCGTTCTGAATGATGCGTTCGCGCAGGATCCGCGTGATCTGCGGTGTAATGGGCACCGCAGGGTCCAGTTCCCAGGCTGAATTCCGTTCTATCCGCATGATTCCTCCCTTGCAGAGCTGCGTTACCATACTTCCATACTAGTCGGCAATGGGCGATAGTGCTATGACGGCTTATGCAGCGACTCGAGGAGGGCGGAATGGAAAGAACATGGCGATGGTTCGGTCCGAGCGACAGGGTGACACTCGCCGATGTTGCCCAGGCGGGGGCCACAGGCATTGTCACGGCGCTGCATCACGTGCCGACCGGCGCCGTGTGGTCGCCGGACGACATAGAGCTCCGTCAGAACCAAGTCGCGACCTTGCCAGATGGCAAGCCCTCGAACCTGGAATGGTCGGTTGTCGAGAGCCTTCCGGTTTCCGAGGACATCAAGAAGCAACGGGGTGACTGGCGTCAGCACATCGCCAACTATCGCGAGAGCCTGCGCAACCTTGCGGCCGCCGGGATCGAGGTGATCTGCTACAACTTCATGCCCGTCCTCGACTGGACCCGGACCGACCTGGCTTGGCGCCTGCCGAACGGCGCGACCTGCATGAGGTTCGATCTGATCGACTTCGTTGCCTTCGATCTGCACATCCTGAAACGGGAACGGGCCGGCGAGGATTACGAAGAGGAATTGCGCGCTCAGGCTGCCCGCCGGTTTTCCGAGATGTCGGCGGAGGCTGCGGAAACGCTCGCCGGCAACGTCGTCTTCGGCCTTCCCGGTGCGGCGGAGAGATTCACCTTGGAGGATGTGCGCGAACACCTCGCCGAATACGCGGGGATGCGCGAAGAGGCGCTGCGCGGACATCTGGTCGACTTTTTGTCCGAGGTCGTGCCCCTGGCTCAGGAACTCGGCCTGCGGATGTGCTGCCACCCGGACGATCCGCCCTTTCCGCTTCTGGGCCTGCCCCGGATCATGTCGACCGAAGCACATTACAAGGCCGTGATGGATGCGGTCGATGTTCCCGCCAACGGGATCACGCTTTGCTCTGGCTCACTCGGGGCGCGCCCCGACAACGACCTGCCCGGGATGATGGATCGACTGGGCGACAGGGTGCACTTCCTGCACCTGCGAAACGTAAAGCGCGAAACCGCGAATGTGCGCGGTTCCTTCTACGAAGCCGAGCATCTTGGCGGCGATACCGATATGGTCGCGCTGGTCGAGGCCGCGTTGCGTGAAGAGGCCCGTCGCAAGGCTGCCGGACGGCGCGATCAGTCTATCCCGTTTCGTCCCGATCACGGGCAAGACATCCTCGATGACCTCGGGCGTCGCGCCCAGCCAGGCTATCCCTCGATTGGCCGGCTCAAGGGGCTGGCGGAATTGCGCGGCATCATCGCCGCGCTCGAGCCGAGGATCGCCGCAAGATGATAACACCGCTTGCCGGGCTCGACGGTTTGCCCAAGACCGTCCGGTGCCCCGCCTACAGGCGCGAAGATCACGGGCCGGGTATCGTCCACATCGGGTTGGGGGCCTTCCACAAGGCGCATCAGGCCGTCTATACCGATGACGCCCTTGCCGCCGAGGGCGGCAACTGGCGCATCATCGGCGTTTCCCTGCGCAGCACGGCGCCGGCGACGGAACTTGGGCGGCAAGACGGTCTCTACACGGTTATCGAGCGCAGCGTCGAGGGCACCTCGGCGCGCGTGATCGGGGCGATTGCGGCGGCCTATTCGCTGGGCCGGGACCGCCAGGCCGTGCTGGACGCGCTTTGCGATCCCTCGACCAGGATCGTCTCTCTGACCGTGACCGAAAAGGCCTATGGTATCGACCGCAAGACCGGCGGGATCGACCGGAACCATCCTGCCATCGCCGCGGATATCTCGGACCCGGACAACCCTCAGGGCGTCGCGGGCCTGTTGGTCTGGGCGCTGAGCCGCAGGAGAGACGCGGGCACGCCCCCGTTTACCGTGCTGTGCTGCGATAACCTGCCGGAAAGCGGAAGCATGCTTCGGGCTCTGCTGGTGGATTACGCACGCTTGGCCGCCCCGCATCTGGTCGATCACATCACGAATGCTGTCGCTTTCCCCTCGACCATGGTGGACAGGATCACGCCCGCGCGCACCCCCGCGACGCTTGCCCTTGCTTGCGACCTCATTCAACACAGTGATGCGGCCGCCATCGAATGCGAGGCTTTCCGGCAATGGGTCATCGAAGATGACTTCCCGACCGGGCGCCCGGCCTGGGAAGCGGGCGGCGCGCTTTTGGTTCGCGATGTGAGACCGTTCGAGGACATGAAGCTGCGCATGCTGAACGGAACGCATTCGATGATCGCCTATGCGGGGTTCCTGGCGGGCCATAAATACGTGCGCGATGTCATGGCCGACACCTCCCTTGCCGTGCTGGTCGAAAGGCATCTCAAGGCGGCGGCGACAACGCTTGATCCCCTCTCTGGCGTTGATTTCAGCGCCTATGCGGCAGAGCTTCGGGCCCGGTTTTCGAACCCGCATCTGGAGCATGAGACCTACCAGATCGCCATGGATGGATCGGAAAAGATGCCGCAGCGCATCTTTGCCCCTGCACTCGATGCGCTTGAAAAAGGCCAGCCACTGGATGCCTTTGCTTTCGCGACGGCCTGTTGGTTGCGCTACCTGATGGGTCGAACCGACGGGGGGCATGCCTATGCGCTGCGCGACCCCCGCGAAACGGAGATCACGGCAGCCCTGACTGGTGCGGCAACAGCGGAAGACATTCTTTCAAGCATTTCCCGGCTGCCCGGAATTCTGCCGCAACGCCTTGAAGAGAGCGCGACCTGGCGGCGTCTTGTCATAAACATGACCACCGAATTGCTCAGCGGCGATATTCCAGCTGTCCTCGACCGGTTCGCCTCGGATGCAGGGCGCTTGGGCTGAGGCCGGTACTCGTGAAGATTACCCGATATCCATGCAGAGGTGCTTTGGGAACAGGCCTTTAGATCGAATTGCCTCCATTGGCGAATGAGCGGTGGAGAGCGGCATGCCAGGCCCGTCCCGATACGCGGGCCTTGACGCCTGACGGGGTACAGTGAACTGCGGCGCCGCAGGACCGGTGCCGCTTGATCCCGCCGGACCCCTTCCGGTTGACCGACAGAAAATGCGAGTGATTGACACTGCTGCTGGCGACAGCTTCGAGTGCGCCTACCTTGCCCCGGTCGCGCCGGGCGGGCCAGCCACCGATGGCCTGCTGGCAGGGCAAGAAATTGCTGGGGTAGCCAACGCGAACCCCTGGCGCCCAACGCTTCACTTGTTTCTGCGTATGCTTCGAATCAAGCGTGCAGAAAGTCGACTTTCTTCAGCCTTACATGAATGTCGGTTTGTGTTTGAGTGCGCCTTCGCCGCACAGCCGCAGCGAAGGACCATTCCACGCCGATGGGCAGTTCCGCCTTTCGCAGCAGCCCGATGGCGCACCTTGCCTGGCGGCCACACTGATAGCGCGCGAACCGGCGTCTCCCAAGTCATGCCCGGGAAAGGGAGGCTTCACCCCTCGCGCAGGTACCAGTCGTCAAAGCGTGAGATATCCTGCAACACCCGGCGATACCCCTTGCCGGTCAGCAGGGCGTGGATGTCCTCGCGCTGGGGGGCGTGGTTGTGTTCCACCGTCATGACCCCGAATGTCCAGCGATCAAAGTCGAAGGCGTTCAGGATGTCGAACTCGCTGCCCTCGGTGTCGATCGAGATATAGTCGATATGGGCCGGGGCCTGGTGGGTTTCCAGAAGCTCGACCAGCGAGATCGTTTCGACCTTGTAGTTCTGACCGCGGATGCGGCGCGAGGATTTGACGAAGGTCGAGATGCCCGAGTTTTCACCGCGCGGCGCCTCGGTAAAGCCCAGCGTTTCGCCCGACGTATGCCAGACGCAGCGGGTTTCGATGGTGGCGGCGCGGTTGGCCTTGAGGGCGGCATGCCAGCCGCGTGCCGGTTCGGCCAGGATGCCGCTCCAGCCGAAACCGGTTTCCAGCAGATAGGAGTTGTTCAGCTCGATCCCGTCGGTGGCGCCGAATTCGACAAAGAAACCATCCTCCTTGAACCCGGTCTGGCACAGAGCGAACAGGTCCTGACGCAGCTGCGATTTCGAGCGGTCCAACAGGTCGATGCAGCGGCTGCGATCCTCGGGCGCTATCGCCTTGAGGAACTCCAGATCGAACCAGGCTTTTTCCCGTTGTTGCAACTGGCGCAGGCGGTCGCGGCGGACAAGAGTGGTGTTGGAGATCGAATGGCTCACGGCAAGGTTACTCCGTCAATGTCCCTGTCTGGGTAGCGGGACACCCGGGGTGAGGCAAGGGGCTTTGTCAGTCGGGCGGGATCAGGCCCAGCCCGCGCAGATAGATGCCGACCCCGGATTCCAGCAGATCCTCGGGCGCAAAGGGCGCGGTGGCGCCGGCATTGCGCGCATAAAGTTCGACCACCCCGTGGCTCATCGCCCAGATATGGGCCGAGACCATGGCCGCCGGCGGCCGTTTTCCGGGCGGGATATGATCGCTCAGATCGGCGGCGGCCTGTTCCAGCACCGCTTTGGCGCGGTTGGAGGCGGCGGCCAGTTCCGGGCTGCGATTGACCGAGATGCCGCTTTCGAACATGGCGATGTAATGGCCGGGATGTTTGCGGGCAAAGGCCAGATAGGCGCGGCCGGTTGCCTCGAACGCGGCCAGCGCCGAGGGCTGTCCCTTGTCATAGGCATATTGCATCAGGTCGGCGAAGATCTCGAACCCCTGGCGGGCGGCCTCGGCGATCAGCTCTTCGCGCCCGTCGAAATGGCGATAGACCGCCGCGGGGGTCACCCCCGCGGTCTTGGCGGCCTCGGACAGGGTAAAGCCGGTCGGCCCCTTGGCGCGGATCAGCTCCAGCGCCGCGTCGATCAGCGCCTGTTTCAGATTGCCGTGATGATAGCCTTGCTTACGCATCCCAGATGTCGGGGCCTCCGCAGATTGCCGCATCGGGCTGGCCGACCGCAGCGCGGTCCTTGTTGTCATAGTCGATGCCCGACAGCACGGTACGGATCGCCGCCAGACGTGCGCGTTTCTTGTCGTCCGAGCGGATCACGGTCCAGGGCGCCCTGTCGGAATGGCTGCGGGTCAGGGTCTGCGAGATGGCGGTGGTATAGGCCTCCCATTTGTCCAGCCCGGCAATGTCCACCGGGCTCAGCTTCCACTGTTTCAGCGGGTCGCGCTCGCGGTCGTGGAACCGTCGCAGCTGCTCGGCGCGGCCCACGTTCAGCCAGAACTTGAACAGGTGGATGCCGTCATCGACCAGGTCATGTTCGAACGGCATGACCTGGCGGAAGAAGCGTTCGCGCTGTTCCTCGTCGCACCAGCCGAACACATGTTCCACCACCCCGCGATTGTACCAGCTGCGGTCGTAGAACACCAATTCGCCCGCCGAGGGCAGGTGCTGAATGTAGCGCTGGAAATACCATTGGCTGCGCTCGGCCTCGGTCGGTTTCGAGAGCGCGACCACGCGGGCACCGCGCGGGTTCAGGTTCTCGCGGAACCGCTTGATGGTGCCGCCCTTGCCGGCGGCGTCGCGCCCCTCGAACAGGAGGGCGACGCGGGCGCCGCTCTGCTTGATCCAGGCCTGCAGCTTGACCAGTTCGATCTGCAGCGCCTCCATCTGGGCGCGATAGTCTTTCGCGGTCATCTCCGCGTCATAGGGATAGGTGGTGCTCAGGATATCGTCCTTGTCCGCCTTCTCGATGGCGCGGCGAATGTCCTTTGGAGCCTTGTCGTTGAAATACCGGGAAATCTCGCCAGTTGCCGCGCCTGTCATTCGCCTGGGGTCCTTTGTGCTGCCGTTCCGGTTCAATATGGAACCTGTTGCCGATTAACGCAAACCCGCGCGTGTCGCGGCCCGCAGAACCGCATCGGCCACCACCTGTGCCGCCACATGCTGGGGCATGTGGCCGACGCCGGGCAGGGGGGTCAGCACCGCGCCGGAAATCTGACCTGACAGGGTGGTCGAATGCAGGTCGAAATTCACCGTGTCATCCTCGGTTCCATGCACGATCTCGGTGGGCACCGCGATTTCGCCATAGCGGGGATGTAGCGCCTCGATCTCGCCCAGCAGGCTGGCGCGGTGCGCGGCGTTGGCCCTGAGCGAGGCGCGGCGCAGCGACAGGCCGGGGCCGAAATGGTCGGCGTAGCCTGCCGGTGCCGGTTGCGGCGCGAACACGTCCTCAAGCGCGCGGGTGACATAGCTGTCGGGCACATAGGCGGTGATCAGCGGCACCGCCACAGCCGCGCCCAGCCGGGTCGAGGTGACCCGATAGAGCAGGTCGAGTGGCGTGTTCCAGGGGTTCGAAGGGGCCGCCACCGGCACCAGCGCCGCCAGTCGGTCGGGGTGATGCACCGCCCAGGCCAGCGCCACCGACCCGCCATAGCTGTGGCCCAGCACGATCGGACGCTTGGCGCCCAACTGCTCGGCCGCAAGCATCAGCAGTCGCGCCTGACCGGCGATATCCGCCGCCCCTGCGGGGGCGGGATCGGAAAAACCCAGCCCGGGCCGGTCCAGCAGGATGACGCGGAAGTGGTCGGCCAGGATCGGCGCCAGCACGAAACTCAGATCGCGGGTATTGCCGTTCGAGCCGTGGATCATCACCAGATCGGGGCCGCTGCCCATCACCTCGGCATGGATGCGCAGCCCCTCCACGGTGACGAACTGGCCCAGCGGCGGATGGCTGGCCTGCGCGCGCGCCTCGTGCCGGGCGGCGCGCCACAGGGTCAGCGCCCAGAACCCCGCCGCCAGCAGCGCAAGGATCAGCACCACCCGCATGACCGCTCAGCCCCGCAGGTCGGTGGATTCCAGCCCGATCCGCGCCATGTCATAGGGCGTCGTCTCATAGATCTCGCTGATCCAGTTGCCATAGAGCAGATGCGCATGGCTGCGCCAGCGGTTGAGCGGCTTCCGCGAGGGGTCGTCATCGGGGTAATAGTTGATCGGTACGTTGATCGCGGTGCCGCCTTCGACGTCGCGGTCATATTCCTGTTTCAGCGTGTCGCTGTCATATTCGAAATGGTTGAAGATATAGAGCGCGCGATGCCCCGGATCCGAGATCAGGCAGGGCCCCACCTCGTCACTGCCCAACAGGGTCACAAGCTCGGGCACCGCGTCGACCTCGGCCTGTTTCACCTCGGTCCAGCGGCTGACCGGGATCACGAAATCGTCCGAGAATCCGCGCAGGTATGGCGAGGCCGGGTCAAGGTTGCGATGCCGGAAACAGCCGAACGCCTTGTGGTCCAGCATATGTTTGCGGATGCCGTGGAAATGGTTGATCATCGCCATCCCTCCCCAGCAGACGCCAAAGGTGGAATGCACGTTGCTCTGGGTCCAGGCAAACACCTCGCCCAGCTCGTCCCAATAGGTGACATCGGAGAACTCTAGATGCTCGATCGGGGCGCCGGTGATGATCAGCCCGTCGAACTTCTCGTCGCGCACCTCCTGAAAGGGGCGATAGAATTCTTCCATATGCTCAGAGGCGGTGGTCTTGGTCTGATGCTCGGTCATCCGGATCAGGCTCAGCTCGATCTGCAGCGGCGTCGCCCCGATCAGCCGGGCAAACTGGGTCTCGGTCTGGATTTTCTTGGGCATCAGGTTCAGAAGGCCGATCCGCAGCGGGCGGATGTCCTGGCGCGCGGCCTGGTCCTCGGACATGACCATGACGCCCTCGCGGGTCAGAATGTCATAGGCGGGCAGATGTGCGGGGATTTTGATAGGCATGTCGCGGGCTTCCTTTCCGAGATTTTGAGGTAAGCCATCACATGCAAAAGTGCCAGCCCCTATCACGGTCCCGTGGTCGGCTTCGCGCCGACGCAATCGCTGCGCGCGGGTAAGGGGGTGAGCATCGTGGGAAAATGGCAGCCCGTAGGGGAATCGAACCCCTCTTTCCAGGTTGAAAACCTGGCGTCCTAACCGATAGACGAACGGGCC
>Ga0157387_15154_pt1 | contig 21158 bp, 24 predicted proteins | sample T8_LowC_AmetaT_FD_116788 | JGI IMG/M metagenome (GOLD analysis project Ga0157387, IMG submission 116788) | Metatranscriptome of Roseovarius nubinhibens ISM and Alexandrium tamarense co-culture from University of Georgia, USA - T8_LowC_A metaT... ... | reverse complement strand
CCGGACTCGGGTGCTGGCAGATGGGCCGGTCGAGAACGGGGTGCTCAAGGGCGATCTGATCCTGGCGGGCGGGGGTGATCCGACACTCGATACCGACGCCTTGGCCGCATTGTCGCTGCGCCCGCCGCTCAGACTCAAGGATGCGCGAGCGCTTGCTGGCCCCGAGGCGGTATTGTCGGGATCGGGCCTGTCGGGGCGGGTTGCGTTTGCCGTTGCCGATGCCGAGACCGGGCTGGAGCTGGAAACGGTCGAGCCGGGTCTTGCCTTGCCCCCGGCGAGTGTCGCCAAGGCGCTGACTGCGCTTTACGCATTGGAGACGCTGGGGCCGTCCCACCGGTTCCGGACTCGGGTGCTGGCAGATGGGCCGGTCGAGAACGGGGTGCTCAAGGGCGATCTGATCCTGGCGGGCGGGGGTGATCCGACACTCGATACCGACGCCTTGGCCGCGCTGGTGCGGGCGCTGAAGGAGAGCGGCCTGCGCGAAGTGCGCGGCGCCTTCAAGGTCTATGACGGGTCACTGCCCGAGGTGTTCAGCATTGACCCCGAACAGCCCGAGCATGTGGGCTATAGCCCGGCGGTGTCGGGTATCGCGCTGAACTTCAATCGGGTGCATTTCGAGTGGAAGCGGGCGGGCAAGGGCTGGTCCGTCAGTATGGATGCGCGCAGCGCCAAGATCAGGCCCGCCGTGGCGATCGCCGAGATGAAGGTCGTGAGCCGGGCGCTGCCGATCTATACCTACGAGCAGCGTCAGCGCATCGACAGCTGGACCGTGGCCAGTCAGGCGTTGGGGCAGGACGGTTCGCGGTGGCTGCCGGTGCGAAAGCCGGCGCTTTATGCCGGCGATGTGTTGCAGACGCTGGCGCGGTCAAACGGTATCGTATTGGGCCGGGTCGAGGTGGTGAAGTCCCTGCCCGGAGGGGCACGGACGCTGGTTCATCATGACAGCGCGCCGCTTGAAGATATTCTGCGCGACATGCTGAAATACTCCACCAACCTGACGGCAGAGATGGTGGGGTTGGCGGCGACGGTTGCGCGGGGCAAGCGCCCGGCCACTCTGCGCGCCTCGGCGGAGGAGATGTCGGTCTGGGCGGCAGAGCGGTATGGGTTGCGCGGCTCGCGGCTGGTTGATCATTCTGGGTTGGGGGATGCGTCGCGGATGACGGCGCGGGACCTGGTGGCGATCCTGGTGCAGGCGGGCAAGACCGGGCGGCTGCCCCGAATGCTGAAGGATATCCCGATGCGGGATCAGAAGGGGCGTGTGGTAAAAGGGCATCCGATCAAGGTGGCAGCCAAGACCGGGACGCTGAATTTCGTCTCGGGGCTGGGAGGCTTCATGACCGCCGCGGATGGCACGGTGCTGGCCTTTGCAATTTTGACCGCTGATCCAGACCGGCGCGCGGCGATCCCGCCGGAGGACCGCGAGCGCCCAGAGGGCGCGCGCGGCTGGAATGCGCGGTCGAAGAAATTGCAACAGGCACTGATCGAGCGATGGGGCGCGATCTACGGCAGTTGAGGTGCCGGGCCGCTCGTCAAGCCCTGGCGGGCTTTCCTCGCGATTGGGCCTCAGACCACGTGACGGGCGCGGGCACCGCGCTCGATGGCGGCGGCATGCAACCGGTCGATATTGAGCTCGTAGCGGATTTCTTCGAGCAGACGCAGCTCGGTCTCGGCCAGGGTACCGTCGGCGGCGGCCACATCGCAGGCCAGCGCATAGGCGGTTTCAAACAGGCGTTCGGGAAGGTTGTCACGCACCAGCCCAAAGAGTGCGTCGAGCCCGTCCTCTTGTTCAAACAGGTCGAACACCACCTGACTGACCCGCTTCATCCGGTCGATGTCGTAATCGGCAAAGACCGGCAGCATGTTCACTGCCGACTGGATCTTGAGTAGTTCGGCAGTGCGGATGTTTTCGTCCGAGGCGGAGACCGCCATCATGATCGCGACCAGGCAATCCTGCGGGGTCATCGGGTGGGTCGGTTGCTCGGTCATGATCTGTCCTGCCAGAGGGGTTTCGTTGGAGGGCAGGATAGGGATGGCGCGCGGGGGGTTCAACTCCCCGTGCGCTACCGGGTTTGCGGCAATCAGGCGCTGGCGGTGAACCGATATTCGATCGCTTCGAAGCTGGCAGAGGCAAAGCCATAGGCAAAGCGCAGACCTTCGGGACCGGCAACCGTGCCATGTTCCGCATCGCCGGGAATATAGAGCGCGACACCTGCGCGGATCTCGTGCGGCACGCCGTCGATGGTTACGATGCCCGAACCCTCGAGGCCCAGATAGAACTCGGGCGGGGTATGGCGGTGGGGGCGCAACTGGTGGCCGGGGCCGAATTCGGCGATGCCCAGCACCATGTCGCGCGGCGCGGCCTCGGTGCCGTTGATCAGGGTCCGCCAGCGCACCTCGCCATAGGTGGGGTCGGTGCCACCCGACAGTGGCACGTTTTCGGCGTCAATGGCATGGGGGGGGTGCGGCAGGTTGCCGGGCTGGTGCAGCGAAGTCGCCGCAGTCAGATCGGTTGCGAAACTGTCGAGCATGGCGGTCATGATGGGCTCCTTTGTGCTTGGGGTCAGTTAGTCGCTCTTGCAGGGGGGGCGCAATCGCGTAAAACTGCATCAGATTATACGATGAGGTTATGATATGGAGCGTTTGCCAAGCTTCTCCGGCTTGACTGCATTCTACGCGGCCGCGCGTCGCGGCACGCTGACCGCGGCAGCGGCAGAGCTGAACGTGTCGCAACCCGCGGTCTCGCGCCGGATCGCGATGCTGGAGGCGGATTTGGGCAGTCCGCTGTTCGATCGCAGTCACAAACCGGTGCGTATGACCCAGTCAGGCCGGGACCTGCTGCGGGCTTTGCAAGGTGGGTTCGGCCAGATCGAGGCGGCGGTTGCCCAAATCCGGCAAGCGGCGCAGGGCAAGGTGGTGACCGTGACTGCGCCGTCGGGCTTTGTCGCCTTTTGGCTGATTCCGCAGCTGGGGGAACTGGAGGCTGCTTTCGAGGATGTGACCATCCGGATCATAAGTCAGGAGTATGGTGAGGCGACCCGACCAGGCGATATCGCCATCCGGTTCGGGCTGCCCGAGGATGGCACAGAGAGGCGGTTGCTGGGGGACGGTGTGTTCCCGGCGGCCAGCCCGCTCTATCTGGATCGCCGCGAGATGAGCGGCAGCGACTATGATTTCGCCCGCATGACTCTGCTGACGATGGAATCGGCGCGCAGCCAGTGGCATGACTGGCCAAGCTGGTTTCGCTCGGTCGGGATGAGCATGCCGCAGAAGGCCCGGGTGCTGGACTTCAGCTCTTATGCAATGCTGGTCAATGCGGCCTTGGCAGGGCAGGGGGTTTGCCTGTGCTGGGACGGGGTGCTGGACCGGTTTCTGGAGGCTGGCGCGCTGGTGCGCCTGGAAGGTCCCGAAGCGGTGTCCTCGCGCGGTTATTTCATGGCGGCGCGCGAGGGGTTGGCGGCCGCCCCGCATGTTCGCGGGATCCTGGGCTGGATCCTTGAAAAAAGTCACAAATAGCGCGGTTTGGCGCCAGCATTTATTGACTCATGCTGCACTGGCACAATAGGACAGCCGGGCCGGGCGCATGGGGCGCCCTTCCTTCCCCGATGGAGACCGACATGTCCAACTCGCGTGAACTCGCACTTGCGTCCAAGGCCTGGCCCTTTGAAGAAGCGCGGCGGGTGCTCAAACGCTATGAGAAGGCGCCGCCGGAGAAGGGATATGTTCTGTTCGAGACCGGTTATGGCCCCTCGGGTCTGCCCCATATCGGCACATTCGGCGAGGTGGCGCGCACCACGATGATCCGCCGCGCGTTCCACGAGATCAGCGATATTCCGACCCGGCTGATCTGTTTCTCGGACGATCTGGACGGGATGCGCAAGGTGCCGGGCAACGTGCCCAACCAGGACATGCTGCGCGAGCATCTGCAAAAGCCGCTGACCTCGGTGCCCGATCCGTTCGGCACCCATGAGAGCTTTGGCCATCACAACAACGCCATGCTGCGGCGGTTTCTCGATACGTTCGGGTTCGAGTACGAGTTCTATTCGGCGACCGAGTTCTACAGGTCCGGCCAGTTCGACGAGATCCTGCTGCGCGCCGCGGAACGTTATGACGACATCATGAAGATCATGCTGAAGTCGCTGCGCGAGGAGCGGCAGCAGACCTATTCGATTTTCCTGCCGATCCACCCCGAGACGGGGCGGGTTCTGTATGTGCCGATGAAAGAGGTGAACGCCAAGGACGGCACCATCACCTTTGACGACGAGGACGGGCGCGAATGGACGCTGCCGGTGACGGGCGGCAACGTGAAATTGCAGTGGAAGCCCGATTTCGGCGCGCGCTGGGCGGCGCTGGGCGTCGATTTCGAGATGTACGGCAAGGATCACTCGACCAACACGCCGATCTATGACGGCATCTGCCGGGTGCTGGGCGTGCCCGCGCCCGAGCATTTCACCTATGAGCTGTTTCTGGACGAGAATGGGCAGAAGATTTCCAAGTCGAGCGGCAACGGGGTGAGCATCGACGAATGGCTGACCTATGCCAGCTCGGAAAGCCTTGCCTATTTCATGTATCAGAAGCCGAAGACCGCCAAGCGGATGTATTTCGATGTGATCCCCAAGGCGGTGGACGAGTATCACCAGCAACTGCGCGCCTATCCGACCCAGGATCTGGCGGCGCAGCTGAACAACCCGGTGTGGCATATCCACGGCGGCGATGTGCCTGCCTCGACCCTGATCGTGCCGTTCGGGATGCTGTTGAACCTGGCCAGCGTGTCGGGAGCCGAGGACAAGGAGGCGCTGTGGGGCTTCATCCGCCGCTATGCGCCCGAGGCCAGCGCCGAGAGCCATCCCGATCTGGATCAGGCGGCCGGGTTTGCGGTGCGCTACTTCAACGATTTCGTCAAGCCGACGCGGGTCTACCGGGCGCCGATCGAGGTCGAGCGCGAGGCGCTGGAGGAGCTGCGCGCGCAACTGGCCGCCTATGACGGGCCGGTCGAGGATGAGGCGCTGCAATCCATCGTCTATGCGGTGGGCCGCGACCGGTTCGACCCGCTGCGCGCCTGGTTCGGTGCGCTTTACGAGGTGCTGCTGGGCGCGTCTCAGGGCCCGCGCTTTGGCGGGTTCATCGCGCTTTACGGCATTCCCGAGACCATCGCGCTGATCGACAAGGCGCTGGCGGGCGAGCTGGTCTGAGCCAACCCTCATCAGCTCCTTGCGGAGCTTCTTCGGAAGGATGGCGGTGCCCGCTGGCGGGCGCCGCCATCTGTGATACTCTGTTTCTGACAAGAGGCGTGGAGGTCGGTGTGACGATACCCGATGAAGACAAGTTTCAGGGCCGGATACATGGTGAACGGCCCGAGCCGAAGGATCCCGAAAACCTGTGGTGGCGGCTGCTGCACATGATCCTGATCGCGATAATGATCAATCTGGCCCAGACCATTCTGGCGGTGGTTACGGTGGTGCAATTCATCATCATGGCCGTCAGCAAAAGCCAGCCGAACGAACGGCTTGCCGATTTCGGCACCGACCTGGGCATCTGGATCGCCAAGGCGGCGCGGTTTCAGACTGCGGCCAGCAATGTCAAACCCTGGCCCTGGACCGATCTGGACTGATCCGGCGGGCCTTGCGCTTCGTATCACTCCTCAGGGAAAGAGGAGACACAACATGCGTCAACTTCTGTTCATACTGGCCTGTTGTGTCGGTCTGGTTGGTCCGGCCCAGGCCCAGAGCGATGAGATCAAGGCTGTGATCGGCAATCAGATCGAAGCCTTTCTGGCCGATGATTTCGCGACCGCGTTCACCTTTGCCAGTCCGATGATTCGCGAGATTTTCAGAACGCCCGAGAATTTCGGTTCCATGGTGCGCAACGGCTATCCCATGGTCTGGCGTCCCGCGGAAATCCGTTACCTGGGTTTAGAGGAGCGCGAGGGTACCCTGTGGCAACTGGTGCGGGTGACCGATCGGCAGGGCCTTGCCCACGTGCTTGCCTACCAGATGGTTAACCTGGAAAGTGGCTGGAAGATCAACGCGGTTCAAGTTCTGGAGACACCGCCCCCCTCGGTTTGAGGCAACGTCACCGTCACGGTGCTATGAGCCGGGATTAATCCCTTTGTTCTACCCATTTGGCGCGTTCGGGTGCGGCCCGGACCCGTCACATGAAAGCGCGCTGGCAGGTCGTCAGTGGCGCGATTGGGAAAGGGATTTGTATGAACAAGGCAATCACCGACGGCATCAACTTCATGCCGCCCGCCTTTCAGCTGGGGCTGAATGTGTGGTCGAGCGGCGACGGCACGCCGGGGTCGGATACCTATGATGGGGCGCCGAATGCGGCCTTTGTTCCGGCGGATGCCGATTTTGGCGGCTGCCTGGAATTGCAGAAGACCGCATCGGTTCAGAAGCTGCGCTATATGGGGCAGACGCCCTTGCAGCCGGGCTGTTACCTGCAGATCAAGGTCCGGATCAAGGCGATCAGTGGCAACCTGCCCAGCGTTCGGGTCGCCGGGTGGGCCGGTGCGGCAGGCGGTGCGCATGTCGGCGGCGTGACGGAACAGGGGCCCTCGACCACGCTGACCAGCTATGGCGATGTGGTCGAGGTGACGGGCATCGTGGGATCCGGCAATCGCGGCGGTGTCGACATGGTCTGGGGGGCGTCGGCGCTCTATGGTCATTTCGGCCTCGATCTCGAAGGGTCGAATGGCGGCATCGTGCGGATCGACGATATCGAGATCACCGATATCACCGGCGCGTTCCTGCGTGACATGCTGAGCCAGGTCGATGTCCGTGATTACGGTGCGGTGGGCGATGGGGTCACCGACGACTCGGCCGCATTCGAGGCCGCCGATAGCGCAGCCGGAGGGCGCCGCGTTTTCGTGCCGGGCGGAACTTATTTCCTGGGGCAGACGGTCAGCCTGGCATCGGAGATCGATTTCGAGGGCACGGTGACGATGCCTGTCGACAAGATGCTGCTGTTGACCAAGAATTTTGATCTTCCGACCTATATCGCGGCCTTTGGTGACGAGGAAACCGCCTTTCGCAAGGCGTTTCAGGCGCTGCTGAACGGGTCGGATCACGAATCGCTGGACATGGGCGGGCGCAATGTGTCGGTCACCGCGCCGATCGACATGCAGGCGGCTGTTCCAAACCGGACCAGTTTCTCGACCCGACGGGTGATCCGCAACGGGCAGCTGGTGGCGGTGGCGGGTCCCGCTTGGGATACCGATACCTTTATCTCGCAGGCGACATATGACCCCAATGACGCGCGTAAGCTGAACAACGTGACGAATATCGCCAATATTCCGGTGGGTTCCTTGGTGACGGGAGCGGGTGTCGGGCGCGAAATCTATGTGCGCTCGAAAAACGTGGGGGCCGGTGAGATCACACTGAACGCGCCGCTCTATGATGCGGCAGGCACCCAGGTCTTCACCTTCCGCAGCTTCAAATACATGCTGGATTTCAGCGGCTTCAGCTCGCTGTCGAAGTTCAACATGCAGAACATCGAGTTCCAGTGTAACACCCATTGCAGCGCGATCCGGCTGGCTCCGTACGGCGCTACATTCGCGCTTTACGATTGTTTTATCAGTCGGCCAAAGGATCGTGGAATCACCTCGATCGGTGGTGGCTGTCAGGGCATGCTGATCGACGGGTGCCAGTTTCTCTCGTCGGAAGAGGCGCTGAACGTGCCGGACCGCAGCAGCATCGGGTTCAACACCAATGCCAACGACGTCAAGCTGCGCCATTGCCGGGCGACCCGGTTCCGTCATTTTGCCGTCATGGCGGGGCAGAACCATATGATCCTGGGCAACCACTTCTTTCAGGGCGATGCCGTTGACAACGGGCCGCGCACAGCGGGTATCGTACTGATCGGGACTTACTCGAGCGCGACTTTTGCCGAGAACTATGTCGACAATTGCAGCCTGGAATGGACTAACGAACAAGACCCGAACCCTGACTTCAATGGCGGATTCTCGTTCAGCGCGCTGAGCATCACCGACAATATCTTTTTGTCGGGCGAGGTGGCGCCCTGGTTCAGCTATATCGTGATCAAGCCGCATGGGGTTGGCCATTTCATCAATGGCATGACAGTCACCGGCAACAAGTTCCGCTCGATCAATGGATACATCGACCGGGCCGAGCGGGTCGACACCAGTTTCTCGGGGCTGAATTTCGATCGGACCCGGGATCTGATCTATCAGGGGAACACCTATCATGGGGTCAGCACGCGCAGCGCCAACCCCCTGCGGCTGGAGGTGGACCAGACCAGCGCATCGGACAACTGGCTGATCAATACCGATGCAACCTTGCCGTTCGGGGCCGAGACGCGCGGAGTCGATGCTGTGGTGCCACAGGGGCCGCTGCGGGAATCGGGGGGTGCGGTTGCCTATTTGGCGCCTTATGCCCAGGTGCAGCAGGGGACCAATCAGGATCAATTGCGCCTGCGTTGGAGCGAGCCTGTTTCCGGGACGGTGTTTGTGACAGTCCGGGCCGACAAATAGGCCTGTCGGAGGAGGAGTATCGGGGCCGCGTTTGCGGCCCCATTTTTGTTCAGAACTCGCGCCAGAGGCTGAACTTGATATTGAGGCTGCCCGGCAGGTCGGATTTGCGTTCCAGACCCAGGACCCATGTCCTGCCTTTGCTGCCCTCGATCAGCAGCGATGGCGTGATGGTCCAGAACAGCGGGTGGCCCGGCACATACGCGGTTTCAACCTGTAACATCGGGTCGATTCGCCGTGCGGTTGACAGGCCTGCGGTCATATCAAGCTTGAATATGTTGGTCTTGGTGCCGCTGCGCCGCTCCCACCCGGTGTCCACCGCCAGCCAGCCATTGCCCCAGCGGGTTTCCAGCCCCTTGCCATAGGACAGGGTGAGTTTGTCCATCGGCGCCCAGTCGCCCAGCCAGTGATGGGCGCCCAAACCCAGCTCGGCTGCAAACCGGCCCTTGGTGCCCAAGTCCCAGAGCGGATAGCGTGCAAAGATCAGGGCGTGTCCGGCAAGGCCTGGTTGTTCGTTGATGTCGATGCCAAGTGTCAGCCGTTCGGCCATGCCCCATTCGGCATAGGCGGTTGTCTTGTAATCATAGGCCCCCTGAAACCGATAGAGCGTGACCGAAGCAGACGTGAACCCATGACCCTTTTCGCGCAGCCAAGCCCCTGCCGCCGCCGGGCAAGCGGCAGTCATGCAGATCCACAAGGCAATCAGCAGGCGGCCCATTCCGCACCCTCCGTCACAAGCTTCGCGGAGCTTGGTTAACGATTGGTTAGTGCGGTTGTGCCGCAGGGTGGCTGTGGTTTTGCCGTTGTGAACCGGCGGCCGGGCGCTATGCTGCGATGCAGCATGGGAGAGTCGCCGCATGGGACATGTCATCACGGTCGCACAGCAGAAGGGCGGGTCGGGCAAGACCACGCTGGCGGTGAACCTGGCCGTTGCCTTCATGCGCGCGGGCAGGCGCGTGGCGCTGATGGATACCGATCCGCAGGGGTCGGCGGGTCGCTGGTTCATGGCGCGGCTCGAGGCGGGTGGCGATCCGGGGCTGGAATTCTCGACCGCTTCGGCCTGGGGTGTCAGCTACGAGGTGCGCAAACTGGCCAAGGACCATGACATCGTCATCATCGACACCCCGCCCAAGGCCGACAGCGACCTGCGCCCGGCCCTGCGCGAGGCCGATCTGGTGCTGATCCCGGTGGCGACCTCGCATCTGGATCTCTGGGCGGTGGAAATGGTGCTTTATCTGGCCGAGCGTGAGGACAAGCCGGCCCTGATGGTGATGACCCGCAACCGCCCCGGTACCCGGCTGGCGCAGGATGTGGCGGCCAAGGCGCAAGAGTTGAACGCCGAGCTGGCGCAAGCGGCGCTGGCAAACCGTGTGACCTATGCCGAAACGCTGGGCCACGGCCGCGCTGCGCTGGAGGCGCCCAAAGGGCCCGCTCATGCCGAAGTAACTGGTTTGATGCGGGAAATCGAAATCGCGCTGGGGTTATGAGGGCGCGCAACCTGTGCTAGGCTGGTCCTGCATTCGCAGGAGAAACGCCATGCCCAAGATCGCCAAAGCCGCACCGGTACAGACCGTCATCACGACCTTTGAAATGACGCCCGGCACCTGTCAGGACCTGCTCGAGGCGCTGACCGAGGCCTATGCCGATTTCATCTCGAAACAACCCGGGTTTGTCGCCGCCGGCCTGCATGTGAACGATGCTCAGACCCGCATCGCCAACTACTCGCAATGGCAGCGGCGCGAGGACTTCCTGGCCATGCTTCGAACCCCGGAAATGCGCGAGCGCAATCGGCGCATCAACGAGATGTGCAAGAGTTTCGAACCGGTGATGTATGAGGTGGCCGAAACCTTCGACGGCAACTGAACCGGGGGGTGATCTGGATCAAGGATTGCGGGCCGGAGCCGGGGCATTCTGTCGCCATTCCCAAACGGAGGCGCGACACATGTATCACAACATCCTTGTTCCGATCTCGTTCGATGCCGAACGCGACGTATCCGGCCCGCTGAAACTGGCGCAGCTGCTGGCCACGCCCGAGGCACGGGTCACCCTGCTGCACGTGGTCGAACATATCCCTGCCTATGCGATCTCGTATATGCCGACCGACTATCTGGCCGAGGCGCGCAAGGCGCTCAAGAAGGAGCTCGATGCGCTGGCCGCCCAGTTGCCCAACGCCACCGGCGTGCTGATCGAAGGGCATTCGGGCCGCTCGATTCTGGACTGGGCCGAGACCAACAATCCCGACCTGATCATCATCTCGTCACATCGCCCCGGCATGCAGGATCTGCTGCTGGGATCGACCGCGACTCAGGTGGTGCGCCACGCGCAATGTGCTGTGCATGTGGTGCGCTGAGCAAAGCGGCCGAAGCGCATGAATAATTCTTGATAAGGGAGAGTAACGAGAGGATAACCTCACCATATGGTTGTTTCTCTCGTTCTTCTTGCCGGCTCGCTGCTTTTGCTTGGGTGGTCCTTGCTGACCTTCGGGTCGATCCTGACACCAGCCCTGTTGGTGGCGGCGCTGGGCGTGGTCGTCGGGGTCGTCCTGGTGCTGCGCTTCAGATTGCGCGCGGCGCCGGTCTGGATCGTGATCGACGGATCGAACGTGCTCTATTGGCGCGACGAGACACCCAACCTGCACACGGTACGCCAATGTGTCGAAGGGTTGGTGCGCAATGGCTGGACCCCGCTTTTGTGGTTCGATGCCAATGTTGGCTATCTGGTCGGCTCGCAATACATGGGCCCGCACGAGTTGTCGCGCGCGCTGCGCTATCCGGCATCCCATATCAATGTGGCACCCAAGGGCACTCCGGCGGATCCTCTGCTGATCGAGCAGGCCGGTGATCTGGGCGCACGGATCGTCACCAATGACCGCTTTCGCGATTGGGTCGAGACCTATCCGCAGGTCGCTGATGCGGGTCTGTTCCTGCGCGGCAGCGCCTCGGATCAGGGCGTGTCGCTCCGTTTCGCCGAGGAGCCGGCGCGCAAGCGGGCCTAGGTCGAAAGATCCTCGGCACTCAACCGCACCGCCTTGCCGAAACCGGCGTTCAGCAGGCCATCGGCAACGGCAAAACGGACAAAGCGGAAATCGCCGAAATCGGCATAAAGCCCGGCCTTGGGCCGCAGCATCAGGTAGCGGGCGCGCAGGGCGTCATGTTCGGGCGTGCCGCGAGGGATCAGTTGCGCGGAACAATGCAGGGTCAGGCGCGGATGGGTCAGCGGATCGCCCTTCGCGCCGGGCTCTCCGATCAGCAGGGCGCAGGCGGGGGTCGCCTCCAGGGCGGCGGTATGGGCGGCAAGGGATGAGACCAGCGAGACGGGCATGCCCTGCGCATCGGTGGCCAGCGAGATGCGGCTGACCGAGGGGGCAAGGCCGCCCGGTTGCAGCACCGCCAGCGCGCCATGTCGTGCGGAGTCGATCAGGGCGCGGGCCTGGGCGCGGGTTTTGGCATCGGCGGGCAGATAGGGGTCGGTCATGGCCGGTCGCTATCGCAGATAGGCAAAGCGATAGGCCAGCGCCACGCCGCCCGCCCCGCCCAGGATATTGCCCAGCGTGACCCAGAACAGATTGGCCAGTGCCGCGCCTGGCGTCACCTCGGCCCCGGCCAGCATGCCCTGGGGGATCAGGTACATATTGGCCACCGAGTGTTCGAGCCCCAGCAGCACAAAGGCGGAAATCGGCCAGAGAATGGCCAGGATCTTGCCCGCTGCCGTGCGCGCCGCAAAGGTCAGCCAGACCGCGAGGCAGACCATCGCATTGCACAGCACCCCGCGCATGAAGGCCGCGCCGGGGTCCAGCGCCGCCTTGCCGCGTGCGATGGCCTGCGCGGTGTCGCCCATCAGCCCGTCCAAAAGGCCGGTCAGAGCAAAAGCCAGCGCCAGCCCGACCGCCCCCAGCAGGTTGCCCAGATAGACCAGCCCCCAGTTGCGCAACAGCGCGGCGAGGGTGATCCGCCGGTCCACCGCCGCCATCACCATCAGCGCATTGCCGGTGAACAGCTCGGCACCGCCGACAGTGACGAGGATCAGCCCCAATGAAAACACCACTCCGCCCAGGAAGCGCGCCGGGCCAAAGCCTGTATCCGCGCCTGTCATCACCATCGTATAGGCCGCGCCGCCAAAGCCGATGAAGGCACCCGCCAGTACCGCCAGCGTCAGCGTCTGCGCGGCGCCAAGCCCGGCCTTGGCCACGCCTGCGGTTTCCACCAGACGGGCGATTTCGGCGGGTTTATAGGCGTCGAGCCCGGTGGGGTTGGCATCACTCATACTATACAGCCTAGCCCCGGCTGGTGCCGCTGTACATTGACCCCGATCAAGGAGCGCTCAGTCCTCGCCCAGTGTCAGCGTCACCCGGTCGCCGGCAAACCAGGTGCGGCCATATTCCACCGGACGCCCGTCGGGGTCCACATTCACCCCGGTCGAGAACATCAGCGGCGCCCCCTCGTTCAGCCTCAGATGCAGCGCCTGGGTGGCATTGGCTGGTCGCGCGGTCAGGCGGGTCGAGACCCGGGTAAAATCAGCCACCCCCAGCCGTTGCAGGGCGGCGGTGACAGAGCGTGTTTCGGTCAGTACCTCGGGCAGGCCGGGAAAACGGGCGGCAGGAAACACGCTCTGGAACACGGCGATGGGTTGGCCATCGGCGAGCGAAAGCCCGTCATAGACATGCACCTGCGCGCCTGCGGGCAGGGCCAGCGCCTCGGACTCGGTGCTATCGGCGGCGCGGGTGGTCAGCGCCAGGATGCGCTTGCCGGGGATGCGGCCTCCGGCGGCGATGTTCTTGTGAAACCGCACCCGTTTGCCGATCGCGTAATCGGTGGGCCGGGCTGCGACAAAGACGCCGGCGCCACGCCGGGCATGGACCAATCCCTGATCCGCAAGATCGGCCAGCGCCCGGCGCACCGTGTGCCGGTTGACCCCATGGGTCGCGGCCAGCTGTGCCTCGGTCGGCAGCCGGTCGCCTTCGCCATAGCGGCCCTCGGCAATGTCCTCGGTCAGGCTCAGCGCGATGGTCTTCCAGACGGGGATGCGGCTCATGTCATCAAAACTTCATGGTTGCATGGATTGCGGGGCGTGGGCTGACGCGCTAATATTTGTCTAGTTGTATAGTGAATGTAGACAACCGGGCCAAGAGGCTTTTATGGCAGAACAAGAGAAAGAGACGGCGGCGCGGCAGGGCTGGATGGGCCTTTTGGCGCGTGCGCCCGAGGCGATGCTGATGGCACTGTGGAACCGGGTCGAGGAGCGCCCCGCGTTCGACTGGCTGCGCGCGCCCGAAACCGGTGGCGTGATGGTGCGCGGCCGCGCCGGCGGCACCGGCGCCCCCTTCAACCTGGGTGAGATGACGGTGACCCGCTGCGCCTTGGCGCTGGCTGATGGCACGGTGGGGCATGCCTATGTCCAGGGTCGCTCGCGTGCCAAGGCCGAGGCGGCGGCGCTGATCGACGCGCTGATGCAGACCGCCGCCGCCGACACCATCCGCGCCTTGGTTCTGGACCCGCTGGCGGCGCAGATGGCCGAGCGCTCAGAGGGCCGCGCCGCGCGCGCAGCCGCCACCAAGGTCGAGTTTTTCACGCTGGTCAGAGGAGAGGATTGATGGACGGATCAAGCCTTTATGCAGGTGGCTTTCGCGACGCGCCTGTCGACGCGGCGCATGCCTTTCGCGCCGCGATGAGCGCCATGGCGCGCCCCGGTGATATTCGCCGGATCGCCGGTGCCGAACCACCCGCGCCGCTTTCTGTTGCGGCGGGCACGCTGCTGCTGACACTTTGCGACCCGGAAACGCGGGTGCATCTGGCCGGGGCGGTGGACACGGACGCGGTGCGCCAATGGCTGAGCTTTCACACCGGCGCGCCACTGGTCGATGCGGCAGAGGCCGATTTTGCGCTGGGCAGCTGGGCCGACCTGATGCCGCTGTCGCGCTACCGGATCGGTACGCCGGAATATCCCGACCGGTCGGCCGCGCTGATCGTCGAATGCGACGCATTGGAGAACACCGGTGCGGTGCTGAGCGGCCCGGGCATCCGCGACACCGCCCGCCTGTCGTTGCCGGATGTGGACACTCTGAAGGGCAACGCGATTCTATACCCGCTGGGCTGCGATTTCTTCTTCACCTGTGGCGACCGGGTTGCGGCCCTGCCGCGCAGTACCACCATCGTGGCGGAGGGTTAGGCCATGTATGTTGCCGTCAAAGGGGGCGAGCGCGCCATCGAGAACGCCCATGCCTGGCTGGCCGAAGAGCGGCGGGGAGATACGTCGGTCGCAGAACTTTCCCTTGCCCAGATTCGCGAACAACTGAGCCTTGCGGTGAACCGGGTGATGGCCGAGGGCTCGCTTTATGATCCCGACCTGGCCGCGCTGGCGATAAAGCAGGCGCGCGGCGATCTGATCGAGGCGATCTTTCTGATCCGCGCCTATCGCACCACCCTGCCGCGCTTTGGTGCAAGCCGGGCGGTGGATACCGGCGCGATGGCCTGCGACCGGCGCATCTCGGCCACGTTCAAGGACGCGCCCGGCGGGCAAGTGCTGGGGCCGACCTTCGACTACACCCATCGCCTGCTGGATTTCAAACTGGCCGCCGAGGGCGACGTTCCACCCGCGCCAAGCGCCCCCCCGCGCCGGGAACCCACACCGCATATCACCGAGTTCCTGGGTCAGGAGGGGTTGATCCAGCCCGAACCCGTGAGCGACGCGGTGCCGGGCGACCTGACCCGCGAGCCGCTGGAATTTCCTGCCGACCGCGCCCTGCGCCTGCAATCGCTGGCGCGCGGCGACGAGGGGTTTGTGCTGGGCATGGCCTATTCCACCCAGCGTGGTTATGCCCGCAACCACGCCTTTGTGGGCGAATTGCGCATCGGGCGGGTCACGGTCGAGATGGAGGTCCCCGAACTGGGCTTTGCCATCGAGATCGGCGAGTTGGAGCTGACGGAATGCGAGACGGTCAACCAGTTCAAGGGGTCAAAGACCGAACCGCCGCAGTTCACCCGCGGTTACGGGCTGGTCTTTGGCCAGTCCGAGCGCAAGGCGATCTCGATGGCGCTGGTCGACCGCGCCCTGCGCTGGAAGGAGCTGGGCGAGGACAATCTGGGCGCCCCGGCGCAGGACGAGGAATTTGTGCTGAGCCATAGCGACAACATCCAGGCGACCGGGTTCCTGGAGCATATCAAGCTGCCTCATTACGTCGATTTCCAGTCGGAACTGGAACTGGTCCGCAAGCTGCGCCGCGAGGCGGAAGAGCGGATCGTGCATCGGGAGGCGGCGGAATGATCGCGCCGCTCTTCAAGCCCTTGCGGGCTTTCATCGCGAAGACGCCCGATCGGGCGAATGAGCAGACGGGAAGGAAGCCATGACCGAGCAAGCCTATAACTTTGCCTATCTCGACGAACAGACCAAGCGGATGATCCGCCGCGCCATCCTCAAGGGACTGGCGGTGCCGGGATACCAGGTGCCCTTCGCCAGCCGCGAGATGCCGATGCCCTATGGCTGGGGCACCGGGGGCGTGCAGGTCTCGGCCGCGACGCTGACGCCCGATGACCGGTTGAAGGTGATCGACCAGGGCGCTGACGACACCACCAACGCGGTGTCGATCCGCAAGTTCTTTGAGCGCACGGCAGGGGTGGCCACGACCGAGGCAACGCAGGAGGCGACGGTGATCCAGACCCGCCATCGCATCCCCGAGGCAGAGCTGACCGAAGATCAGATCTTGGTCTATCAGGTGCCGATCCCCGAACCGCTGCGCTTTCTGGAACCGCGCGAGACCGAGACCCGCAAGATGCACAGCCTGCAGGAATACGGGCTGATGCATGTGAAGCTATACGAGGATATCAGCCAGCATGGCGCGATCTCGACCGCCTATGCCTATCCGGTGCGGGTGGCCGAGCGCTATGTGATGGACCCCTCGCCAATCCCCAAGTTCGACAACCCCAAGATGGAGATGGCGGCGATCCAGCTCTTCGGAGCCGGGCGCGAGCAGCGCATCTATGCGGTGCCGCCCTATACCCGCGTCGTAAGTCTCGATTTCGAAGACTACCCGTTCGAGGCGACCAAGGCCGAGCATCCCTGTGACCTGTGCGGTGCCGAAGACAGCTATCTGGACGAGGTGATCATGGACGATGCGGGCGGGCGGATGTTCGTCTGTTCCGACACTGATTACTGCCGGTCGCGCCGCGAGGCGGCGGCATGAGCGCGTCGGTTGGAGCGGGTGAAAAAATTTCGACGAAATTTTTTGGACAGGATTTCGGAGAAATCCTGGGCGCGGGAGGTGAGGGATGAGCCCCTTGTTGGAGGTGCGGGGAATCGAAAAGCGCTATGGTGCGCGGATCGGCTGCACCAATGTGAGTTTCGATCTCTACCCCGGCGAGGTGATGGGGATCGTGGGTGAAAGCGGCTCGGGCAAGTCGACGCTGCTCAATTGTCTGGCGGGTCATCTGGTGCCCGATGCGGGGCAGGTGATCTTTGACACCCGCCATACGGGGCCGGTGGATACGGTCACCATGTCGGAACCCGAGCGGCGGATGCTGTCGCGCACGGACTGGGCCTTTGTGCATCAGCATGCCCGCGACGGGCTGCGCATGTCGGTCTCGGCGGGCGGCAATATCGGTGAACGGCTGATGGCGGTGGGGGATCGGCATTATGGCCGCATCCGCGCCTCCGCGCTCGATTGGCTGGACCGCGTCGAGATCGACGGCGCCCGGATCGACGACCGGCCCACGGCTTTTTCCGGCGGCATGCAGCAGCGCTTGCAGATCGCGCGAAACCTGGTGACAGGTCCCCGGCTGGTGTTCATGGACGAACCCACCGGCGGCCTCGACGTGAGTGTACAGGCGCGTCTTCTGGACCTCTTGCGCGGATTGGTGCGGCGGATGGGTTTGAGCGCCATCATCGTCACCCACGATCTGGCGGTGGTGCGCCTGCTGGCCGACCGGCTGATGGTGATGAAGGACGGGCGCGTGGTCGAAAGCGGGCTGACCGATCAGGTGCTGGACGATCCGCAGCATGGCTATACCCAACTGCTGGTGTCGAGTGTGTTGCAGGTTTGAGGGGGCGCTGCCCCCGCGCCTTTGGCGCTCCCCCGGAGTATTTGGGGCGAAATGAAAGGGAATTGGGATGATCGACATCCGTGACGTCAGCAAGAGTTTCACCCTGCACAATCAGGGCAGCGCGGTGATCCGTGTGATGGAGGGGGCCTCGTTGCATGTGGCGCCAGGCGAATGCGTGGCGCTGACCGGTGCGTCGGGGGCGGGCAAGTCCACCCTGATGCGGGTGATCTATGGCAATTACCTCGCGGCCTCCGGCTCTGTCCTTGTGGGTGGGCTGGACGTGGTCCAAGCCGAGCCGCGCGAGATTCTGCAGCTGCGCCGTGAGGTACTGGGCTATGTCAGCCAGTTCCTGCGGGTGGTGCCACGGGTGCCGACGGTCGAGGTTGTGGCCGAGCCGCTCCTGGCGTTGGGCGCCGACCCGGATGCAGCGCGGGCGCGGGCCGAGGCGCTGCTGAGCCGGCTCAACATCCCCGAGCGGCTCTGGAAACTGAGCCCCACCACCTTCTCAGGCGGCGAGCAACAGCGCGTGAACATCGCGCGTGGCTTTGCCCATGCCTATCCGGCGCTGTTGCTGGATGAACCGACGGCGAGCCTGGATGCGGCGAACCGCGCGGTGGTGCTGGAACTGATCGAGGAAGCCAAGGCGCGCGGGGCGGCGATCGTGGGTATCTTTCACGATGTCGAGGCACGGGCGCGGGTCTGTGACCGGGTGGTCGATGTCTCGGCCTTTACCCCGGGGGCGGCCGCATGACCCAGGTGCCGGTGATCGCGGTGGTGGGGCCTTCGGGCGTGGGCAAGGACAGCGTGATGACGGCGCTGGCCACGCGCGATCCCCGGGTGCACCTGATCCGCAGGGTGATCACTCGGCCCGAGGACGCGGGAGGAGAGGCCTTCACCGGCGTCTCACGACAGGAGTTCGAGGCAATGCGCGCTGCTGGTGCCTTTGCGCTCAGCTGGGAGGCGCATGGGTTGTGCTATGGCGTGCCGATGCCTTCGGAGGTGAAACAGGCCGATGCGCGCGCGCTGCTGGTCAACCTCTCGCGCGGCGTGTTGTTGCGCGCGCAAGAGGTGTTCCACCCCTTTGCGGTTCTGTCGCTGACAGCGCGCCCCGAGGTTCTGGCCGCGCGGCTGGCCGCGCGCGGTCGCGAGGATGCGGCGGAACAGGCGCGCCGTCTGGGCCGGGCGGGCATGGCCCTGCCCGAAGGGGTGCGCCGGGTCATCACGGTCGACAATTCAGGCCCGCTCGAACGCACCGTCGATGCGGTTCTGGCCCATCTTCAGCGGGAAAGCGCGTAGCGATGGATCAGGTGAAACCGGCCATCCCCGGCCTCTCCCACCAGGGCCAGATCAGCGAGTGTGAAGGGCACCGGCAGCAACGGTCCGAGGCGCCGTTGCAACAGCGTCTGCGCCTGCATCAGCATGTCATCGTCCAGCCGGCCGGTCAGGGTGATGTGAAAGCGGAACTGGTCGAGCACATAGGGGTAACCCCAGCTGAGCAGATGCGCGTCCTGCTCCGGGCTCAGCCTTGCGGCGCGACGGCGCACCAGCTCTTGCGGCGTGGCAGGCGCGCGAAACGGGTCCAGCTCGGTCACGCAGGCCGCCGCCAGCGCGTTCAGCGCGCCAAGCTCCCCCACCGGGCGCAGCGCCAGGAACCGGCCCAGCCGGGCGATTTCCAACCCGTCCAGCGTCACCGCCGGACGGCTGGCCGCCAGTGTTGCGCAAGCCCGGCGCAGCGCATCGACGTCCTGCCCCTCGGCCAGACGAAAGGGCGGTTTCATAGTGGCGTGCAGCCCATATTTGCGCGGTGTCGCGGTCAGCGCGGCAACGTCCAGACCGGTTTCGGCAGGATGCGCCAGCTCTTGCCCGGTTTCGACATCCCAGCCCAGCCAGGATGCGCCGAACCCTGCCCAGGCTTCGGATGCGGGGGGCAGGAAATAGATCGCGTATCGCAAGAAAGTCACCTTGGCCTCCTGTTGTGTGGCCCGTTCCATAGCTCAAACAATGTGAAGTTCAGATGACAGATGAAGTGATCCTTGCCAATGCCACGCTGGTCCTGCGCGGCGAGACCGTGACCGGCAGCCTGCATATCAAGGGCGAGACCATCGCCGGGATCGACCAGGGCGCGCATGTGCCCGCCGGTGCCGTAGATTGCGAAGGCGATTTCGTCTCGCCCGGGTTGGTGGAGCTGCATACCGACAATCTGGAGCGCCATATCCAGCCGCGCCCCAAGGTGGACTGGCCCCATGCCGCCGCCATCCTGGCCCATGATGCGGAACTGGCGGGCACCGGTATCACCACCGTGTTCGACGCGATGCGGGTCGGCTCGATCCCCTCGGGCGCCGGGCGCTATTTGCAATATGCCCGCAACCTGTCGCGCGAGCTGTGGCAGCTGCGCGAGGCCTCTGCGCTGAAGATCAGTCATTTCCTGCATCTGCGGGCCGAGGTCTGTTCGGAAACCCTGGTCGAGGAGCTGGACGAGTTCGCGCCCGAGGATCGGGTCGGGCTGGTTTCGCTGATGGATCATACGCCGGGGCAGCGCCAGTTTCGCGACATGACCAAGCTTGAGGCCTATATGAAGGGCAAGCATGCGATGAGCGATGACACGTTCCTGCAACATGTCAGCCAGCTCAAGGGCTTGCGCGATCGGTATGGCGACCGCCACGAGATCGAGACGGTCAAGGCCGCCAGGCGGCTGGGATCGGTGCTGGCCAGCCATGACGACACCACCGCCGAACAGGTCGCGGTCTCGGCGGGCCATGGCATCCGGCTGGCCGAGTTCCCCACCACCATCGAAGCCGCCGAGGCCTGTCATGCCCATGGCATCAAGGTGATCATGGGGGCGCCGAACCTGATCCGGGGCGGATCGCATTCCGGCAATGTGGCGGCGGCGGATCTGGCCGAGCGTGGCCTGCTGGATATCCTCAGTTCGGATTACGTGCCGTCGGCGCTGCTGTTGTCGGCGGTACGGCTGGGCGCGCTCTGGGGCGACATGGCGCGCGGGATGGCGACAGTGACGCGGACACCTGCGCAGGCGGTGGGGCTTGATGACCGGGGCGAGATCGCGCCGGGGCTGCGCGCCGATCTGATCCGGTTCCGCATGAGCCAGGATGTCCCGGCACTGCAATCCGTCTGGTCGCGCGGGCGCCGGGTGGCCTGAGCGTTCAGGGCCGCACGAACTTCGCCTGCCCGGGTGCGCGCTGGGTGGGCGTTCTCGCCTCCATGCCGGCATCGGCCAGCGTGGTGCCGCAGGCGACACCATCCAGATCGGCATCGTTGCGCTGATGATACCCGGGCTCGCCGCGCCGGGCCTGCGGAAGGCCCGCCAAAGCGGCGGTCTCGCACCCCGCCAGCGCCGCCAGATGGCGCAGCGCCAGCTCGGGCGGATAGGGGCTGGTGCGCATATAGACACCTATGGCGGTCGACCCCGCGATCACCGGCAGACTGGCCAGCAGCAGCAGGACACGCAGGGGCGACAGCGCCTTTGCGCGGGTGCGATCGGCCCGGCGCAGACGCCGGGTCTGTTTCCTTGGCGCCTCGGGATAGAGCGCCTCTCGTATCGCTTGCAGCTCGGTCATGGGGCAAAGCTGCCCCGCGAATATGGCGGCGCCATGGCGGGCAGTTGGCAGGACAGGGGATTTTGG
>Ga0157387_15448_pt1 | contig 22934 bp, 24 predicted proteins | sample T8_LowC_AmetaT_FD_116788 | JGI IMG/M metagenome (GOLD analysis project Ga0157387, IMG submission 116788) | Metatranscriptome of Roseovarius nubinhibens ISM and Alexandrium tamarense co-culture from University of Georgia, USA - T8_LowC_A metaT... ... | reverse complement strand
GGTCGGGTGCGGTTTCCACGCGCCTTCGATGCCCGAGGTGATGGCGTCTGCGCCCTTGCCCGAACCATGCGTCGACAGCCAACCCAGGCCCATCGCCTCGATCGGGGCGGCTTCGGGCTCGGGGCCGACAGCGGATGCGGGGCCGTTGCCGTGCGCCTTGCCGAAGGTGTGGCCGCCCGCGACCAGCGCCACGGTCTCGGCCTCGTCCATCGCCATCCGCCCGAAGGTCTCGATCACGTCGTGACCCGAGGCGACGATGTCAGGGTTGCCGTCCGGCCCCTCGGGATTCACATAGATCAGGCCCATCTGCACGGCGGCCAGCGGGTTTTCCAGATCGCGCGCACCCGAGTAGCGGCTGTTGGCGGTGTCCGAAGGGGCGAGCCATTCGCCTTCGGACCCCCAATAGATATCCTCTTCGGGTTCCCAGATGTCGGGCCGGCCACCGGCAAAGCCGAAGGTCTTGAAGCCCATCGATTCCAGCGCCACGTTGCCGGTCAGGATCAGCAGATCGGCCCACGAGATCTTGTCGCCGTATTTCTTCTTGATTGGCCAGAGCAGGCGACGCGCCTTGTCCAGGTTGCCGTTATCGGGCCAGCTGTTGAGCGGGGCGAACCGCTGGTTGCCGGTGCTGCCACCGCCGCGCCCGTCGGCGGTGCGATAGGTGCCCGCCGCGTGCCAGGTCATGCGGATGAAAAGAGGGCCGTAATGGCCGTAATCGGCGGGCCACCAGTCCTGGCTGTCGGTCATCAGCGCGGTCAGATCGGCCTTGAGCGCGTCGAGGTCCAGCGACTTGAACGCCTCGGCATAGTTGAACTGAGCGCCCATCGGGTCCGATTTGGACGAATGCTGGTGCAGCACCTTCAGATTGATCTGGTTGGGCCACCAATGGTGGTTGCGCATGCCGGTACCGGCGGCATGTCCGTGCATCACCGGGCACTGGCCTGCGTTGGGGGCGTCGTTTCCGTCCATGTCTGTCTCCGATCATGAGTTGATAGAATGGGTTGCAGCACCAGAAAGAACCGGTCGCGGCCGTGGCACTCACCGGGGTATCCTGATGTCATGAGGCGAGACTAGCAAAGGAACATGATCGGAATAAGTTACATTTTCCGATCTATTCGATAATCAAAGCTTATGGCTTTGCCAGGGTGTGATCGCGGATCGCTTCGGCCAGCACATCGACCGTGTCGATCACCGGCGGGGAGGAGGGCAGGCTGTCGGCGATCAGCGAGAATTCGGAACAGGCAACAAAGATCAGCGCGGCTCCCTTGTCGGCCAGTTCCTCTGCCGCGGCGGTCAGAATCGCGCGGGCGGCGGGCACCGGTCCTTCGGCCTTGATGGTGCGAATCGCAGTCAGCATGCGGTCGGCGTCCTCGGGCCAGAGCGGAGTGAGCTGCGCCTCGGCCAGCGCCGCATCGAAGACGCCCGCCATCCGCACGGCGGGCGAGGCAAGCAGGCCCACCCGTGCGCCCGGTGCCACTAGCGCGCGCGCGCGTGCCACCGACAGCGATACCATGTTCAACAGCGGAATCGACACCGCCGCCTCGATAGCGGGGGCATAGTGATGGGCAGTGTTGCAGGGCATGCCAAGCGCGGTAGCGCCGGCCTGTTCCAGCCCCCGCGCCATCTGGGCCAGGGTGGGACCGGGATCGGTGCCGGTGCCCTGGATCAGATGTGCGATCCGCGAGGGCACCTGCGGGTTCATGTCGATCAACAGCGGCAGGTGATCGGCATCATCCGCCGCGCGAACCGTTGCCAGCAGCCGCTGTTGCAGCAGGATCGTCGCCTCGGGGCCCATGCCGCCCAGAATGCCAACCACGCGCCGGGTCATGTCGGGCACCGGCCGGGGCAGGGGAGAAGGCTGGGCATGTTGGTGTCCTTTCGGGTCTATGCATCAAGGAGGCTGCGCTTACGAAAGCCGCAACCGGGCGGATAGGCAAGGGTCAGCCGCGCATGCGGGCATGGTCGGGGTCATAGGGCGAGGGTGCGATCACCCGCGCGGCCACCATGTCACCACAGAGGTCCAGCATCATCTCACTGCCCGGCTCCGCCAGTTCGGGATCGACAAAGGCATAGGCCAGGTTCATGCCGACCCGATGGCCCCAGTCGCCCGAGGTCACCGTGCCGACCACCCGCTGCCCCACCATCAGCGAAGCGCCGCCGCGGGCCGGGGCGCGGTCGGTGGCGATCTGAAGGGTGACCAGCATCTTGCGCGGGCCGTCAGACTGGCGGTCGAGCAGCGCTGGTTTGCCGATGAATGCGCCCTTGTCCAGCTTGACGAACCGGCTGAGCCCGGTTTCAAACGGGTCGAACTCAGTGATCAGATCGGCCTTCCAGTGCAGGAAGCCTTTTTCCATCCGCATCGATTCCACCGCCCGGGCGCCGAACAGGGTCAGGCCATGCGCCTCACCCGCCTTCCTGAGCGCCAGATAGGCCGCATAGAGCGAGGCGTTGGGAATGTGGATCTCATAGGCCAGCTCACCCGAGAAACTGACCCCCATGACCGTTGCCGGGGCAAAGCCGATGAAACACTCGCGCACCGAGAGCCAGGGGAAGGCCTCGCGCGACCAGTCGCCCCGGGCGCAGGCTGAGAGCACCGCGCGCGCCCGGGGGCCGGCCAGGACCAGGATGGTCTGGTCATTGGTGAGGGAGCGCAGCTGCACGTCCTCGCCTGGCTGGATATGCTGGCTGAGCCAGTCCATGTCGTGAAATTCGCTGGCGGCGGCGGAGCCGTACCAGACCCGCGCGGGCCCGCGGTCCGAGGCGGGAAGATTGGCGATAGTCGCCTCTGCCTTGATCATGCCGTGATGGTTCAGCAGGTAACCGAGGCCAACGCGGCCCGCACGCTTGGTGACGCTGCCGCAGAACATGCGGTCGAGGAAGGCATGGCGGCCGCTGCCGGTGATTTCGATCCTGTTGAAGCCGTTCACCTCGGCCAGTCCCACGCTGTTCTGGACAGCTTTCACCTCGGCGGCGACGACGTCGAAGGCTTCGTCGAAATCGAAGGTGAGCGAGGGGTGGAACTCGGGCGAGGGCTTGATGTAATCCACCCGCTCCCAGCCGTTTACAACGGTGAACTCGGCCCCTTCAGCGGCCAGAACCGGGGTCAGCGGCGTGGTCTTGGCCGGGCGGCCAGCGGGGCGGTGCTCATGCGGGAAGTGGAAGCGGAATTCGTTCTGATAGTCTTCGATTGCCTTCAGCGCGGTCAGTTCCACATTTGCGTGACCGGTGAACCGGCGCGGGTCGATGCACCAGGTGTCATAACAGGCCTCGCCATGTACGATCATCTGTGCCAGCAGCCAGCCATGGCCGCCGCCCTCGCCCAGACCGGCGCGCAGACCGATGGCGCAGAACGCATTGCGCTTGCCCGGGATCGGTCCGATCAGCGGAGCGCCGTCGATGGTATAGGTGATCGGGCCGTTCACGATCGAGCGGATGCCGGTTTCGCGCAACGCGGGCATGCGGGCAAAGGCGCCTTCCAGCACGTCCATCACCCGATCCAGATCGTCGGGACAGAGCGCGTTGACGAAATTCGGGTCGATCCCGTCCATGCCCCAGGTCTGGCAATCCTGTTCGTAGAAACCGATCAGAAGCCCGCTCTTTTCCTGCCGGCAGTAGTAGTCCGAGATCGGGCAGCGGATCAGCGGCATGCGGTGACCTGCCGCCACGATTTCCGGGATATCCTCGGTCAGGAAATACTGGTGCTCCATCGAGGCGACCGGGTGATGCACGCCCATCATGGCGCCCACCTCGTTGACGCGATAGCCGCAGGCGTTCACCACGATATCGCAATCGATATCGCCGTTTTCGGTATGCACCGTCCAGGTGTCGTCCTTGTGCTGGGTCAGCGCGGTCACCGGCGTGTTGCGATAGACCTCGGCCCCGGCCTTGCGCGCGTGATAGGCCAGCGCCTGGCACAGCTGCGCCGGGTCGATATCGCCATCCAGCGGATCCCACAGCCCGCCCAGCAGGTTCTCGGTCGAAATCAGCGGATGGCGGCGGGCGCATTCTTGGGCGTCGATGACCTCGAAATGCACATCCATCCCGCGTGCCATCGAGGTGAAATGGCGGTACCCCTGCATCTGCTCGGGCGTATTGGCCAGCCGGATGCCGCCATCGCCGTGGTGATAGTTGATCGGGTATTCGGGGTTTTCGGCAAGCGCCTTGTACAGCGCGATGGAGTGGCTTTTCAGCCCCACCATCGTCTGGTTCATGCCAAAGTTGGTGACCTGGGCGGCAGAGTGCCAGGTGGTGCCGCTGGTCAGCTCGTTGCGTTCGACCAGAACCACATCGGTCCAGCCTTCTTGTGTGAGGTGATACAGCGTCGAACATCCGGCGATACCGCCACCAATAACAACGACCCGTGTACGCGATTTCATGTTGGGGTGCCTCCAAAACTCTGCGCCAATTAGGGCACGGGATATTCGTCACCGGCAACAATGCGATTGTGGATCAAGCAACATCAAAAGAAGATTTGAAAGTTTGAAATTCGCGCCACCCCCGGTCGGGATGGCGCAGGTTCAGAACCGCAACGACAGACAGGACATGCCGCCGTCAAGCTTGGCGCATTCGCTGTTGTCGATTTCCACAACCTCAAATCCGGCTTTGTCCAGAATCTCGGCGGTTTTCGGGAACCCTGCGGGCATCAGTACCAGCTTGTTGAACCGGATCGTGTTGGCGGCGGCCTCTTCGCCGGGGGCGGTGTGGATCACCCGGTAGCCGTCAAAACAGCCCGAGGCATCCAGCCGCTCGGTCGCCAGAATGGTCTCGCCATCCAGGAGCGAGCAGTCGGTCTTGAAATGTAGCACGCCGGGCGGGGTAAAGACCTCGCGCAGGGTATAGCCCCAGTCGCTGACGATACCGGCCAGTTCGGCCACCCCGGCGGCATCGGTCCGGTCCGAACGACCCACCAGGATCTCGCGCCCGGTGACCAGGATATCGCCGCCCTCGATATGGCCGGGGCCGGCAATCTCGCGCAGCTCGCCATAACAGGCGCGCAGGGCCGGGGCCATCTCGGCCACCTCGCCCATTCGGCTGGGGGCGCCGGGTCGCATCAGAACAGCGCCCCGGGGCAGGCAGAGCGCGGTATCCTCGACAAACAGCGCGTCGGGATAGGCATCGAGCGGGGGCAGTTCGATCACCTCGGCGCCGGTGCTTTTCAGGGTGGCGACATAGTGGTCATGCGCCTTTTGCATGCGGCCCAGATCGGGAGTGCCGATATCCTCGGCCCTGAGCCCGTCGATCACGCTGGGCGCCGGGCGGCGGGTGATCGCGCGCGAGAATTCATAGGTCGGGTCGGTCATGGCGGATCAATCCTGTTCCGGCGCATAGGGCGCGTCGATTTCGATGAGGGTGGGGCCAGCATGGCGCCGGGCCTCGGCCAGGGCAGCGGCAAAGCCCGCCGGGTCACCGGCGGCGCAGGTGGCGTAGGGCATGCCACAGGCGGCGGCGATGGCGGCGAAATCGGGCGGGGTCGGGTCGCAACCCACCACCTCGACACCTACCGCGCGCATCGACATGTCGATCTCGCGATAGCCGCGACTGTTCCAGATCACGAATGTGATGGGCAGTGCCTCGTCGCGGGCGACCATCAGCTCGCTCAGGCTGAACTGCGCGCCGCCATCGCCGGCGATGCAGATCACCGGGGTCTCGGGGGCGGCAATGGCGGCGCCGATGGCGGCAGGAATAGCATATCCCAGCGCACCGAACCCGGTTGCGGCGTTGAACCAGCCACCGGGGCGGTCATGGTCGTAAACGAGGTTTCCGGCATAGATCGGCTGGGTCGAATCCCCCACCATCAGCGCGCCGGGCACGGCGTCGCGCGCGGCCTCCAGCATCTCGACCATGGAGCGCATATAAGGGCCGATTTCCTCGCGCGCCGCGTGCCGGGCGGCGGTGGCGCGGCTGGCGCCGTCGTGGGTGCGCGCACCCTCGGGGAGCCGCGCCAACAGCCCCACCACGGTGGCGCCTGCATCGCCCCGGATCGTCAGGTCGGCCGGGTGGCGGGCAAGCTGCGCGTCGCAGATATCGATGCGGATCAGCCCCGCCATCGACGGCATGGTGCCGGTGGCATACATGTCGTAATCGGTCGGGCCCAACTCGGTCCCGATGGCCAGCACCCGGTCGGCGCCAGAGATCAGGGCGCGCACGGCATCAAGGCTGGGGCTGGCGGCAACGGTCAGAGGATGGCCATGCATCAGCCCGCGCGCGTTCACCGTCTGCACCACCGGCGCATCCAGCCGTTCGGCCAGCGCCTGTAGGGCCGTTTCCATGCCCTTTGCCCCGCCTCCGATCAGGATCACCGTGCGGCGCGCCGCGTCGAGCCGCGCAGCGGCCGTGTCAAGCAGCGCGGCCTCTGGTTCATCGGGCAGTGCGGGGGTGGCTGCGGGCAAGGCACCGTCGAAGCCAGACCCCGCCACATCCAACGGCACCTCGATATGACAGGGGCCGCCGCGACCTGTTGCGAGCCGGTCAAACACCGATCCCAGCGCCGGGGCCAGCTGATCCGCCTGCGAGACGCGATGCGCCTCCAACGCCACCTGCGAGACCAGCCCCAGCTGGTCGGGCAACTCGTGCAGATGCCCCATGCCGCGCCCCAGGCTGGCGCGGGTGTTCACGCCCGAGACCACCAACATCGGCACGCTGTCGGCGCGGGCCTGTCCCATCGCGGTCAGCGTGTTGGTCACTCCCGGACCGGTGATGACAAAGGCCACGCCGGGCCGCCCAGAGACCCGGGCATAGCCATCGGCCATGAACCCGGCGCCCTGTTCGTGGCGGGGTGTGACATGGCGGATGCCCGAGGCGGCCAGACCGCGATACATCTCGATCGTGTGAACGCCGGGAATGCCGAACACACAGGTCACCCCGCGTGCGGCCAGCCCGGCCACCAGCGCCTCTCCCACCGTGGTCATCAGGCGTCCTCGCTCTGGAACTCTGCCGCATGTGCGGCGATGCGCTCGCAGGCGGTGTCAAAGGCCGCGTCATCGGCGGTCAGCGCCACCCGGACCCAGCCGTCAATGGTGTCGCCGAACGAGGCGCCGGGCATCACCGCCACCCCGGCATGATCCAGCAAGTGTGCGGCATAGGCCTCGCCCGTCATGCCGGTGCCGCTGACGTCGATCATCGCGAACATGCCGGCCTGCGGTTTCAGAACGTGCAGGCAGGTCCGCCCGTTCAACCGCGCGGCCAGCCGGTCCGCCCGCGCGGCGTAGCGCGCCCGCATGCCCGGCGCGACCGAGGAACCGTTGCGTACCGCCGCTTCGGTCATGTCGGCGATAAAGGGCTGGTTGCCGAACAGCATGGTTTCCGACAGCGGCAGAAGCGCGGCCGTAAATGCCTCAGACCCGATGCACCAGCCACTGCGAAAGCCCGGCGCGGCATGGGATTTCGAGATCGACGAGACCACGATCACCCGCTCGGCCAGATCGGGCTGCGCCAGCGGCGAGGAAAAGCCTTGCCCGTCGAACACCAGCTGTTCGTACACCTCGTCCGAGATGATCCACAGATCGTGCTTGCACGCGAGGTCGCCGATTGCGGCGATATCCTCCGGCGTCAGGATGGCGCCGGTGGGGTTGTGCGGTGTGGTAAGCAGGATGGCACGGCTGCGCGGGGTGATGCGCGCGGCGATATCGGCCGCCGTGATGCGAAAGCCGTTTTCGGGCCGCAACGGCACCGGTACCAGATCGGCACCGGTGGCGCGGATCACCCCGGCATAGGTGGCATACATGGGATCGCCCACCAGCACCTCGTCGCCTTCCTCGGCCACGCCCATCAACACCGCGTAAAGCGCGGTCTGGGTGCCAGGGAAACACATGACCTGATCGGCTGAGATCGCCCGTCCGGTGCTGGCGCTGTAACGTTCGGCGAGGGCCGCGCGCAGGCCCGGCTCGCCCGCGCCATCGGAATAGGTGGTGCGCCCGGCGCGCATCGCGGCCTCGGCCACATCCATCAGCTCGGCGGGAGGGGGCACGTCCGGCGCGCCGATGGTCAGGCTGATCACATCGGCGCCCTTGGCGATCATCGCCTTGGCGCGCAGGTAGATGCCCCATTTGGCGCCGCCCAGATCAGTCAGGCGGCGGGTAATGGCGGTGGTTTTCATGCCTCTTCTCCTGGATCGTTCAGGGTCAGCCCCAGAATGGCGCCGACCGAGGTCAGGCCGATGTTCACAAGTTCGCCCGGATCAAAGGCTTCGGGCAGCGCGCCGCCTTCTAGCCAGAGCCCGTCGATGACCGCGTTGCAGGCGATGGCCAGCGCGCGCAGTTGCTCGGGCGAGGGGGTTTCGCCCGCCTCCTCCAGCGCCGGGGCGATCAGCGCCTGCAGGCGGTCGCGGAAATCGTAATAGGTGCGGCTGTGCACCTCGGCCATGCGCGGGTCGCGCTGCACCATGTTCAGGAACCCGGCCCAGAGACCAACCGCCTGCGGGCTGCTGACCGGCGGGGTCAGGCTGGCGCGTACGATGCGGGCCAGTTGGTGCGCCGCCGGTTCACCGGCCTGACGGGGGCAATCCATCGTGGCATCGGTCAGCTGGCTCATATGTGCCTGATAGGCGGCATAGATCAGCTCGTCCTTGCCATCGAAATAGTGCCGGATCAGGCCCAGCGTCACTCCCGCCTCCTCGGCGATGCTGCGCACGGTGGCCGCCTGCACACCCTTGCGCCCGATCAGGGTCAGCGTCGCCCGGATCAGCGCCTCGCGCCGATGTTCGGCGGATTCGCGGGTAAAGCTGCGGCGTGAACTTTCCAAGGGCGGGGCCTCCGGCGGTGAGAAAAGCGTGCTTGATTTGCATCACGCATATTGTTATACGTTTGTATAAATATAAGCAGAGCCGGGCCAGATAGGCAACCGGAAAGTCAGGGGGGATCGCGTGACGGCAACGCAGAAACTGACGCCCGAAGCGGGGGCCGCCAGCGATTTGGCGGGCACCCTGCTGATTGAGGATCTGCATAAATCCTTTGGCGATCTCGAAGTGCTCAAGGGCGTGTCATTGACCGCGAACCGGGGCGATGTGATTGCGATCATCGGCGGCTCGGGCTCGGGCAAGTCGACCATGCTGCGCTGCATCAACTTTCTGGAAACCCCCAGCGCGGGCCGGATCGTCATCGGTGGCGAGGAAATCCAGATGCGCGCCGATGGCACCGCTGCCAACCGCAAACAGCTGGAGCGGGTGCGCACCCGGTTGGCGATGGTGTTCCAGTCCTTCAACCTGTGGACTCACCGCACCCTGCTGGAAAACGTGATCGAGGTGCCGGTGCATGTCCTCAAGATGCCGCGCGCGCAGGCAATCGAAAAGGCGCGCGCCCTGCTGGAACGGGTGGGCCTGGCCGAGAAGGAAGACACCTATCCGTTGTTCCTGTCCGGTGGTCAGCAGCAGCGCGCGGCCATCGCGCGCGCGCTGGCGGTGGACCCGGCGGTGATGCTGTTTGACGAGCCGACCTCGGCGCTGGACCCCGAGCTTGTGGGCGAGGTGCTGAGCGTGATGCGCGACCTGGCCGCCGAGGGGCGTACCATGTTGGTGGTGACCCACGAGATGAACTTTGCCCGCGAGGTCGCCGATCACGTGATCTATCTTTACCAGGGCCGGATCGAAGAGCAGGGGCCGCCTGCCCAGATATTCGGCAATCCGCAATCCGAGCGGCTGAAGCAATTTCTGAAATCCATCAACTGAACACCAAGAATGAAAAACAGGGAGACCAACAAATGAACTTCAAGACATCGCTGCTGGCCGGTCTGGCCGCATTAGCCCTGAGCGCTGGCGCCGCGGCCGCCGAAGAGGTCAAGATCGGCATCGCGGCCGAGCCTTATCCGCCCTTTGCCTCGCCCGATTCCGCAGGCAACTGGGTCGGCTGGGAGATCGAGGTGATCGACGCCGTTTGCAAGGCGGCCGCGCTGGATTGCGTGCTGACCCCCGTCGCATGGGACGGCATCATCCCCTCGCTGACCGGCAAGCAGATCGACGCCATCATGGCCTCGATGTCGATCACCGAAGAGCGGATGCAGACCATCGACTTTTCGAATGCCTATTACAACACGCCTGCCGTGATCGTGGCCGACAAGTCGCTGGATATCGATGCGTCGCCCGCCTCGCTGGCCGGCAAGATCATCGGGGTACAGGCATCGACCATCCACCAGGCCTATGCCAACGCGTATTTCGGCGATGCCGAGATCCGCGTCTATCAGACCCAGGACGAGGCCAATCAGGACCTTTACGCCGGTCGCATCGACGCAACCCAGGCTGACAGCATCGCCATGGCCGATTTTGTTGCCACCGATGCGGGCCAGTGCTGCGAGATCAAGGGCAATGTCGCCAATGACGAAGCGATCCTGGGCAAGGGCGTGGGTGCCGGTGTGCGCAAGGGCGACGACGCGCTGCGCGAGGCGCTGAACAAGGGCATCGCCGCAATCCTGGCCGATGGCACGCACGAGGCGATCACCGCGCGCTACTTCGCCGCGCCCATCTACAGCGAATAATCGCTGTCGATGGAGGGGCTTCTGGACCTGCTCGGCCTGGCGAAAAGCGCCGAGCTGCTGTCGCTGTCGCCGCCGGGCTGGGGGATGAACCTGCTGCGCGGTCTGGGCAAATCGCTCCAGATCGCGTTCGGGGCCTTCGGCTTCGGTCTGGTGATCGGATTGTTCGGAGCCTATGGAAAGCTTTATGGCGGGCCGGTCGTTCGTGATCTGCTCGCCATATACACCACCGTTGTCCGGGCGGTGCCCGAACTGGTGCTGATCCTCATTCTCTATTTCGTCGGTACCGACCTGATCAACCGCGCGTCCGAGGCGCTGGGATATGGCCGGGTCGAGATCAGCGGCGTTGCCGCCGGTATCTGGGTGTTGGGCGTGGTTCAGGGCGCCTATTCGACCGAGGTGCTGCGCGGCGCCATCCTGGCGGTGCCGCAGGGCCAGATCGAGGCGGCGCGCGCCTTTGGCATGCCGCCGGTGATGCTGATGCGGCGGGTGACCATTCCGGCCATGTTGTCGTTTGCTCTGCCGGGGCTGGCGAACCTGTGGCTGATCGCCACCAAGGATACCGCGCTGCTGGCGGTTGTGGGGTTCAGCGAACTGACGCTGGAAACCCGGCAGGCCGCGTCGAGCACGCGGGCCTATTTCACCTTTTTCCTCGCCGCTGGCGGGCTTTACCTGATGGTAACGCTGATGTCGTCCGCGCTGTTCCAGCTGCTTGAGAGGCGGTCACGGCGCGGTCAGCCCTCGCTCAAGGGGGCGGGTCGATGATGCGGCTGATCCGACCGATGCTGATGCCGCACCGTCTGGTGCTGATTGCGCTGGCCGTGGCGCTGGCGCTGTGGTGCGCCCTGACATTGCGCTGGGACTGGCTGCCGAAATACCTGCCGCTGGCGATGGAGGGGCTGTGGCGCACCGTCTGGCTGCTGGCGGCAAGTACATTCCTGGGGTTCCTGCTGGCGGTTCCGCTGGGCTTTGCCCAGGCGGTGGGGCCTTGGTATCTTGCCGTTCCGGCGCGGGTGTTCTGCACCCTGATCCGGGGGACGCCGCTGCTCTTGCAGATATGGCTGCTGTATTATGGGCTGGGGTCGGTCTTTCCCCAGATCGACGGTATTCGCGACAGCGTTCTGTGGCCCTATCTGCGACAGGCCTGGCCCTATGCGCTGCTGGCGCTGACGCTGTCCTTTGCCGGGTATGAGGGCGAGGTGATGCGCGGGGCCTTTTCGGGGGTCAACCGCGGCCAGCTGGAGGCGGCGCGCTCGTTCGGGATGCCGCGCTTTACCCTGTTCCGCCGGATCTGGCTGCCGCAGGCGATCAACAACGTGCTGCCGACGCTGGGGGGAGAGACCATCCTGCAACTTAAGGCAACGCCGCTGGTGGCGACGATCACCGTGGTCGAGATCTTCGCTGTCTCGTCGCGGGTGCGGCAGGACACATTCGTGATCTACGAACCGCTCCTGTTGCTGGCGCTGGTCTATATGGTCATTGCGGGGCTGATCGCGCTGGCCTTTCGCTGGCTGGAAAACCGGGTGCCTACCCGGCGGCCGGGCGGCTGATCGCGCATTGCAACACGTTGCCCATCGCAAACCCATGGTGTAGGTCTGTCCCGATCTATCGAACAGGCACCCGTGACGATGAGCCGTATCTCTCATATCGAGCTGGATGACAGCAACCTTCCCCCGCCAACGCCCGAGATCGAGCAGGAACGCAAAGTCGCGATCTACGATCTGTTGGAGGAAAACAGCTTTGCCCTGCCGGCGCGCGACGACCGCGCCGTGCCCGAGGGGCCCTATCGGGTGAACCTGTCGATCCGCGACAAGCGGCTGGTCTTTGATATCCAGACCGAGGACGAAGAGAAGGCGGCCGAATTCCACCTGTCGCTGGGTCCGTTCCGGCAGGTGGTCAAGGATTACTTCCAGATCTGCGAGAGCTATTTCAACGCGGTCAAGACCCTGCCGCCCAGCCAGATCGAGACCATCGACATGGCCCGGCGCGGCATTCACAACGAGGGCAGCCGGGTGTTGCAGGAGCGGCTGGACGGCAAGGCCGAGATCGACACCGACACCGCCCGACGCCTGTTTACCCTGATTTGCGTTTTGCATTTCGGGGGCTGAATGGTGCACCCGCTTCCGCAGTCGGTCCTGTTTTGCTGCGACCACAACGCGGTCCGCTCGCCCATGGCGGAAGGCATCATGAAGAAATTCTATGGCACCGGCACCTATGTGCAATCTGCCGGTGTTCACAACGACATGGAAATCGACGGGTTCTGCATCGCCGTCTGCCAGGAGATCGACGTCGAACTGGCGCGCCATCGCTCGCGATCCTTCGACATGATGCAGGAATGGGGAGACGACCTCAGCTCGTTCGATCTGGTGGTGGCGCTGTCGCCCGCCAGCCAGCGCAGGGCGCTGGAACTGACCCGTTTTTTTCACCTCGATGTCGAATATTGGCCAATTATGGACCCTACCGGACTGGGCGAGACGCGGGCGGAGAAGCTACACCACTATCGTCAGACCCGCGATCAGATCATCAAACATCTGAAAGAGCGCTGGGGAGAGCCAACGGAGAGATCATGAGCGAGACCGTCAAACGCTATTTCGATGCCTTCAACGCAGGGGATGTGCAGGGCATGCTGGACTGCCTGTCCGAAGATGTGGCCCATCACGTGAACGAGGGGCAAATCCGCGTCGGCAAAGAGAAATTCGCCGAATTCTGCGCCCATATGAACCGCTGCTACAAAGAGCTGTTGACCGACATCGTCGTGTTCGAGGCCGAGGGCGGCACCCGCGCGGCGGCAGAGTTCATCGTGAACGGCACCTATCTGCAGACAGATTCCGGCCTGCCCGAGGCACATGGCCAGACCTATCGCCTGCCGGCGGGCTCGTTTTTTACGCTCGAGGGCGGCAAGATCTCGCGGGTGACCACCTTCTATAACCTGGCCGATTGGGTGAAACAGGTCAGCAATGGCTGAGGTGACCGGGGTCCGGGCGCTGACTGGCGCGGCGCTGGACGCCGCGCTGGAGGATGTCGCCCGGCTGCGGATCGCGGTGTTTCGCGCCTGGCCCTACCTTTACGACGGCGACCTGGACTATGAGCGGGACTATCTGCAGGCCTATCGCAACAGCGACCGTGCTATCGTGGTCGGCGCCTTTGACGGCGACCGGCTGATCGGTGCCTCGACCGGCATGCCGCTGGCCGATCATGCCGACGATTTCGCGGCTGCCTTTGCCGATAGCGGGCTGGCGCTGGACCAGGTGTTCTATTGCGCCGAATCCGTTCTGTTGCCCGACTATCGCGGCCATGGTGTGGGGCACCGGTTCTTTGACCTGCGCGAGGGCCATGCCCGCGCACTGGGATTTGCCAAATGCGCCTTTTGCGGAGTGCAGCGCCCCGCCGATCACCCGCTGAAACCCGACAGCTATCGCCCGCTCGATGCATTCTGGCGCGCACGCGGGTACGAGAAACTGCCCGGTGCGGTGGCTCATTTCAGTTGGAAGGACCTGGATCAGGAGAACGAGACAGACAAGCCCCTGCAATTCTGGATACGGGATCTCTGATCCCACCTAATGGAGAGATCGCATATGAAGATCGCCACTGCCGCCTATCCGCTCGACTGGCTCGATAGCTGGGCACACTACGAGGACAAGCTGGCCGGATGGGTCTCCGAGGCGGCGGGGCAGGGGGCGGATCTGCTGGTTTTTCCCGAGTATGGCGCGATGGAGTTGAGCACGCTGGCGGGGCCAGCCGTGGCCGCCGACCTGGAACGCTCGATCCATGCGGTCAGCGAACGGATGGAAGAGGCCGCCGCGCTGCACCTGAAACTGGCCGGCGAATATGGTGTGCATGTTCTTGGCGCTTCGGCGCCGGTCAGCACCGGCGATGGCCGTCCTGTGAACCGGGCAGAGCTTTATACCCCGGGCGGCGGGCGCGACCATCAGGACAAGCAGATCATGACCCGGTTCGAGCGCGAGGATTGGGATATCGTTCCCGGAGGGCCGCTGAAGCTGTTCGACACCGAACTGGGCCGCATTGGCGTGCTGATCTGCTATGACAGCGAATTCCCTCTCTTGGGCCGGGCCCTGTCCGAGGCCGATATCCTGCTGGTTCCGTCCTGCACCGAGGCATTGGCGGGATACAGCCGGGTGCGGATCGGCGCGATGGCACGGGCGCTGGAAAACCAATGCGTGAGTGTGATGTCCTCGATCGTGGGCAATAACGACTGGTCCGACGCGGTCGACCGCAACACCGGCATGGGCGGTATTTTCGGCCCGCCCGACAAGGGATTTCCCGGCACTGGCATCCTGGCCGAGGGACAGTTGAACCGGCCCGGCTGGACCTATGCCGAGATCGACCTGACTGCCATCGCCCATGTGCGCGCCGATGGCGGCGTGCTTAACCGTAGCCACTGGGTGGAACAGGATGGGCGCGCCCAATCGGTCACAAACTCTTGCCTGAGCGCAAAAGCACCCTTGAATTAGGGGGGGAATGAGCGCATTTAAGCGCCAATGCCTGCGGATTCCGCGGGCTAAACGCAATGATGGAGACAACATGGCCAAGGAAGATACGCTCGAATTTCCCGGTGTCGTGAAGGAACTCCTGCCCAATGCGACGTTCCGGGTCGAGCTTGAAAACGGCCATGAGATCATCGCACATACGGCAGGCAAGATGCGCAAGAACCGCATCCGTGTTCTGGCTGGCGACAAGGTACAGGTCGAGATGACCCCCTACGATCTGACCAAGGGTCGGATCAACTACCGCTTCAAGTAACGCCGTTCGCATGGCGTTCATTCTCGGATCGGGCAGCCCAAGGCGGCTGGACCTGCTGGCGCAGCTTGGCATCACGCCCGATGCGGTCCGCCCGCCCGAGATCGACGAAACCCCGGCTAAGGGCGAGTTGCCCCGCGCCTATTGCACCCGTATCAGCCGCGAAAAGGTGGCCGCCGTCGAGGCCGGGCCGGACGATATCGTGCTATGCGCCGATACCACCGTGGCGCTTGGTCGCCGCATCCTGGGCAAACCCGCCGACGCGGACGAGGCGGCGCGGTTCCTCCGCTCCCTGTCGGGCCGTCGTCACCGGGTGATCACCGCCGTGGCGGTGCGCCGGGGCGGGCGCCTGTGGGAACGCGACGTGGTCAGCCAGGTCAAGGTCAAGCGCCTGTCGGAAGGCGAGATCTCTGCCTATCTCACCACCGGCGATTGGCAGGGCAAGGCCGGCGCCTATGCGATCCAGGGACCTGCGGGCGCCTTCGTGCCCTGGATCTCGGGTTCGTTCAGCGCCATCGTCGGCCTGCCGCTGGCGGAAACCGCAGTCCTGTTGGCCGCCGCGGGACACTCAAAATTCAAAGGTGACACATGAAGGGCCGTACCATCGTACTGGACCATATCGCAGGGCGCGAGGCCGCGGCCCTGATGGTCGATGGCCAGTTGGACGATTTCCTGATCGCCAGCGATGCGCCGCCCCCCGGCACCATCTATCGCGCCCGCGCCGACCGCCCGGTCAAGGGCCAGGGCGGCATGTTCCTGACCACGCCCGATGGCCCGGCCTTTCTGCGCCAGGTCAAGGGGCTGGCCCCCGGAGCCCATCTGCTGGTGCAGGTCACCGGCTATGCAGAGCCGGGCAAGGCGATTCCGGTCACCGCCAAGCTCTTGTTCAAGAGCCGCTATGCCATCGTCACGCCCGGGGCGCCGGGCCTGAATCTGTCGCGCAATATCCGTGACGAGGCAGAGCGTGACCGCCTGCTGGAAATCGCGCATGAAGAGATGGAGGGCCACGGCTTTGGCCTGATCCTGCGATCGTCTTGCGCCGAGGTCGAGGGCGAGGTGATCGCCGAAGATATCGCCGCCATGATCGCCCAGGCGCAGCAGGTGCTGGAGGATGACGGCAAGGACTGCGAAACCCTGATCGAGGGCGACGGCCCGCATGTGCTGGCCTGGCGTGACTGGACCGATCCGGCCGAGGTGGTGACCGCGGCAGGCGGGTTCGAGGATCATGGCGTGCTCGACGCGCTGGAGCGGGTACGTGGTATCGCTGAGCCACTGCCTGGCGGAGGTCATCTCTATATCCAGCCCACCCGTGCGCTGGTAGCGGTGGATGTGAATACCGGCAGCGATACCTCGCTTGCGGCCGGGCAAAAGGCTAATTTCGCCTGCGCGAAACTGCTGCCGCGTGTCCTGCGCATACGGGGCCTTGGTGGCCAGATCACGCTGGACCTCGCGCCGATGGCCAAGAAGGACCGGCGTGGGTTCGAAGCCGCCCTGCGGGCCGCGCTGAAGGCCGATAGCGAAGAGACAACCCTTGCCGGCTGGACCCCGCTGGGTCATTACGAGTTGCAACGCAAACGCGGCCGGGTGCCGGTGGCGGAGGCCCTGTCATGACCTGCCCGATCTGCGGTTCCAAAACCGCTCCATCCTACCGTCCCTTCTGCTCGAAACGCTGTGCCGACCTCGACCTGGCCAAGTGGCTGAACGGCTCATACGCGATCCCGGCGAGCTCGGAAGACGAGGAAGAACCCCTTGATCAAGAGGCGGAAACTCCGGTAGCGCCGCGGCACTGAAAAAACTTGAAAAAGCCTCTGGACACCGCCTCGGCCACGTCCTAGAAGGCCTCCACCCAACGGTAGATGCCGTTTCCGTGCCCGGGTAGCTCAGGGGTAGAGCAGTGGATTGAAAATCCTCGTGTCGGTGGTTCGATTCCGCCCCCGGGCACCATTTTACCAAATAATATCAATGCATTATGTGAATGGCGCTCGCTCTTTAGCTGCTCATTCTGCCGTGTGGGTATCATTTGGGTATCATTAAGAAGCTATATGCCCAGAGGCCGCTTGAGACGCGATTTGTAGTTGGGACGTGTATGCCGCGAACCCCACACCGCAAGTAGGACACACCGCATCATGGTTCCGCTGTTAGAGCTCCGCAGATCGAGCAACACGGATTTGCTACGGGGCGAAGGGGGCTGAGTTCAATCTCCCCGTACCCAGAACAATAACGGTGCAGTGGTTCTTTGTACGTGTCATTGCATTATAGAGCAAGCGCCGTTTGTGCTCATCACTTCCGGTTGCTGACTGTGGCCACAGGACGATCACCCTGTCGAATTCTCTGTTTTTTGCTCCATGTATAGACATAGCCTTGATCTTCGCACTCTTCTTGAAGCCAAGGCGTGTATTTGTTCTGACAGCATCGGAGATAAAGGAAACCAGTTGAGCCTTTTCGAATTCGCTTTGGCCTGTCACCCTTTGGAGCCTGCGGATACGCCGGATCACTGTTTTGACCATTGGCTGCGCCGAGTGCTCTTCCAACAATGCACAAACCTCGTCGTATGGCGCTGTATCTGGAAAACCGATTGCCTCAGCCAATTCGTCCGCAACGCTGCTATCACCGCCTTCCCAACTGACTGAAAACGCGTTGTGCGGCCATGGCCTTTGCTTGCTTGCGACAGTTCCAATTGCGTTCCGTATGATCGTGTTCGCTGAATCTGGCGTGAGGAGTGCAACGTCATCAGAGCCTAGTCTCAATTGAAACGCCAGATTCCATGCGAGCAGTCCTGAATTTCTTGCCGTGGCTGGAACTTCCACAAGCTCAATACCTTCGCCGATCCAATGAACCCTGTTAGTCTTCCCGATAGCTTCCTCATTCAATACGGCCCGAATGTCTTCACCGTTTCTCACAGCCAAAGCGGCGGCCAGCAAACCTGCCTTGTTCGTTCGGTGACTTTGGGTCAGGGTGTGAGTGGTTCCCGCGCGTAGTAACCGGTCGATGAAGTCCGCCGTCTCTTGGCCGTCGCTCAAGCACTGAAAACTGTCTGCGGCAACAACAGTCGTACAGCATTCCTTCAAACCAAGAACTATCCCTTGCCGATGGACATCAAGGTCTTGAGCCTCATCGACCAGCACCAAGGGATAAGTTCGAGCCACCCAACGACGAACCTCAACATCATTCAAGAGTTCACAGGCCAAGAAACAAGGACCGTGAAATTGGCCTAGCTCTTCGGCCTGCTGCCGCATTTCGTCGGTCAGTTTGGCACTTCTTCGTTTGGCCAACGACTGAGCAAAAGAGTCAAAGGTGAGACAGTCAAATTTTCGTCTGAAAGACGCCTCGGCGTTCAGGTTAGAAGTGAGCCGCCGTCGCGCACCATTCATGAAGGTAAGTGCAAGCATACGTTGACCCTCACCCAACGCATCGCTCTCAATCAATTGCCGGGCATGAGCCACCATGCTGAAGGTCTTGCCCGATCCAGCGGGCCCTTCGAAGAAGTCAAACGTCATCGGGAGGCTCGAACCGGAAGGTCGGCATAACAGCACCGTCTTCGGTCTCCCGGACGAAAAGTGGAGAACTCTGGACTGATGGGTCAAGCAGAGTGTCACACAGTGCATTAAGTAGCTGCGCTGCCCGCTTGCGGCATGCGGATTCTCCCATCAGTATCGCCGACGTGATTTCTTGTGTGGGGGCGTAAGACTTCCTGCTTTCTAAGAAAGCAGAAAGCTCTGCCGCGTTCTCGATTGCCGTGCTATTGGCCTCAGCTAACTGGGGCAAAACTAGCGCAAGGTTTGCTTCCGCAATCCAAGCGACCACGTGTTCAATTTTCCAATCTGTTTGCCATATGATTGCCGCGCTAGGCGATGGATCAGCCGCATTCAGTTCCGCTAGGTAGTCCCTTCCTGCTTGATCTCCGTCAACAAGGATCGCGCAATGATGATGAACCCGTCTGACGACATCGTGCGTCTCAGCGATCTTTGCGTCGTCTGTCGGCACGACCCCAACAAACGTCGAGAACTTCGATTGTTCGTCTTCAGGCGAATCCCAACTTTGCCTAAGTTCCAAGGCAGTTTGGAGCGCCTCTAGCCAAGCGACATCGCTTATTCCCTCTGGTATCAGGACACGCTGATGCATCAGCGCGGCAATTAGTTTTTGTCGCCAAGCGAAAAAGAGGTGTTGCTTGTGATTGGTCGGACCAGCGGGCGCTGTCTTTGACAATGGAGAGACAGACATTTGTCCATCGTCGTTATCGACAAAATAAGTTGCTTCTACAGGGAACATCGCCGCAACCAGCGGTGAGTGTGTAGTGACAATAGTCTGATCACAGAGAGCGTTTAGCCGGTTGACGAGCCGCTTTTGTTGAGAAGGTTGGATGTGCAGCTCAGGTTCCTCTACCGCGAGGACGAATGACTTATTCGCATCTGCTCTGGCCTTTCCGAACTGCATCAGCAACAAAAGACTTTGCAAGGAAGTCAAACCAGTTCCATGCCGCGCGGAAGGAAGAGTTGGACCATCTCCGTGTGCAAAATGGGGTACGACACTTTCGAGGACAGAGTTGCTGTCTGTACCTGTAATGCGAAGCCGAAGCCTTGGTGATGATGGCATGAGCTTGCCAAGTTCACTATTGGCCTGCTCCACGATTGCTGTTAGCCCGTCTTGTTCTTCCAGTCGCTGGCCTACTTCCGGTTCCCAAAGACGTTCCCTTGCATCGCGTATCGCAGTCGCAGGGAGGCCACCCAATGTCGCTACAAGACGACGAAAAAGCTCTGATGTGAAGGAAATCCATTTGTCCCACGTTCTAGACGCTGGGACCATGAAGAAGCCAAGCTCTTGGAGCGTCTTTGACGAAATCTGAGTGTAGCTTGTTTCATCATGGAATGGATCACCAAGGGTTGCTTCATCATCAACGAAGAACCTTATGGTTTCGGCCTCAAGCTCTTGGAGATCATATCGAGCCGCAAACGCAATTTGAACACTAAGATCTGTGTGTTCTCCGTCTGCCGACGCGGCGAGGTCGCCTGTGGCTGGGTTGAGCCACTTCTCAACACCTCCGCGCCCCATGGCAAACCAAGAGGGACTATGCTGTGGGTCATTCTCTGGGAAGCCTGAGATGGTTGCGATGATTAGGATGCGAGATGTCTCGATTGGTCTGCTTTGGTAAAAGTCATGTTCGGTCAAGCGCCGAACCAATCGGTCTCTTCCCAGCAGCAGGGCAAGAGCCTCAACAATCGTTGTCTTGCCGTTATTGTTTGGACCGACAAGGACAGAGTGTTTCCCAAGCGTAATGTCCGCGTTCTGAATGCCGCGCAGGCCTGAAACCTTGAGGCGGTGAATATGCATGTTTTCATCTCTGTTTTGGTCGGTGAAAAGTCACAGTGTTTTAAGTTTTTTGTCAGCTTGATGAGTCCTGTGTAACCTATTCTGTTTATTGGTTTTCGGTCATCCGTTGCTATCTACACGTCGCGCGCATGCCACGGAGCAACGCTAACCATGTGAGGCTCTGAGTCCACCGACAAAACTTCAGCCTTGACAAGCACTGCCAGCGTTTCGGCCCAGCGCACTCCGATCTCATTCAGTTCCAGTGCCAGCCGATGCTCAACTATTTCTCCGCCGCCCATATCGCCAAATGAAAACTCTCCGTCACCCAATTCCAGCAGGCACTCACCTTCGAGTTCATCGTCGTCAATTTCCATGCCCGTCTCTGTCTCAATCGCAATAAAGCTTTCATGCCAGATCTGGAATTCATTTCCGTCGAAGTCTTCTATCGTTTCCGGGTAGCGGACCATTTCTGCCCTAGTTTCAGGTGTAAATTTCACGTAGGGGAACGCCAATGCCAGTTCACCCATTGAATATTGCCAGTGAGTACGAAACAACTCCCAGTCACCGTCCTGCTCGCGAGCTTCGAAATACGCTTCGGTCCTCATCTTGGAAATCCATTTAACCACGGTAAGGCGTGCTTGAATGCCCTGCTGCTGACACCTGCTCAACCATTGCACAACAGATGAGTCACGCAAGAATCGAGCAATCTCCTTGTCGTTCTCATTTCTTAGGGACTGCCTAAGGATTGGAACAAGATTCCCGTGCAAAACGGTACGAAAAAACTCGTTGTCGAGTTCATTTTTCTTGGCAACTTTCACTCTGACGGTTTTTTGTTCCAGAGTTAGGATGTCAGCGCCAAAATGGGCGCCTACCCACTTCTGCAAGTCAATAGCCAAGAAACGATCAACGCTTTCGATATACAGAGCAAGATATGTCGGTTGCACATTTAGATACCAGAACCTCAAGTGCGCGACTTCCAAGTCCAGAGCCACTTCCTCAACAGCGTCATATTCTTCGCGGCTCAAAGTGCCATCCATGATTCCTTTCATTTGGAACCAGATCAGCGCGGGGGTCACTATTTTTCCATCTCGGTTGGAGTCTGGTTGTGTGAGGTGAAGCCCAATGTCGCGTCCAGCGCGGTCGCGTTCATACTCTACAAAAACACCATAGTTGGCGGCTAAGGCTCTGAACTTGCCCATGTATCTGTTTTCAAAGTCGTCGCGACCACCGATCTTCAAATGCTTTGCCCCTTAGTAGATTTCGATTTATTGCAGGCAACCGTAGCCCGTTTGCCATGTCTCGACACACTCTTTGCACTACATCCTCCCGGCTTCGACCATTCTCTTGTAAGGGAACCCCATCAGTTCTTCGCACTCGCCGAAGATGCGGTACTTGCGCTCAAAAATAAAGGGCCGCACTAGGCGGCCCAGCTATTGATAAGCATAGAGTTGGTTAGGTCGCCAATGCCTTTCTCGCTTCTTTCTCGGCGGCAGACCCCTTCACCCATTGCCAAGGAGTGCGTGGCTTCCTCGCCTTTGCCAGTTCCGGGTTCGCCTTGGCGTCGCTGGCGGCGGAGCGCAGGCGTTCGCGTGCCTCGCGCGGGTCGATCTTGAGTTCGTCGCAGATGGCCTTGAGCGTCACGATGTCGGTCATGTCGATCTCCTAAGTTGCTGATGCAGATCGATAAGACGCAAGATCGGAGCGTGTCAGGGATAACCCTAGTTCGGCTTGAAGATTTCCGAGACGTCCACACCGAGTGCCTTGGCGATGCGCTCGACCACCAAGATCGACGGGTTGCGCTTCCCGGTCTCGACGCCGCTCAGATAGGTCTGGTGAATGTCCGCGCGATGGGCGACCTCTTCTTGCGAAAGGTCCTTCTCCCTCCTGATCCTCTGGATATTTCTCGAAACGCGCGATTGAATTGACATGCGCGGCATGGCGCATGGCGGTCACGCTCTCGACCATAGACTATGAGTCATATTCGACTTAGGCTCACGGAAGGCCCGAAGTCACTGGCGACATTCAGGAATGCAGGAAGAGGCAGGGGGACGTGCGCCCTCTTGGTTGACTCATAGTCTATCTGACGAGGCGAGGGCCGTCCTGTCGCCTGACACCCTGCTGCTGCCCGATCATGTCTTGGATTTCATCGATCGGCACGCGGTCACGCACGGCGTCTATGGCTGGTGGTTCGACAACCGCCTGCCTCTGGTGCCGAGGAACGGGTGCATCGAGCGCGACGGGAAGCACCTGCTCTACATTGGCATCGCACCCCCGAAAGATCGGCCAGAGCGCCGAGGCGGGCCAACGCCCGTGAAAAGCCGACTTTGGCGCAACCACCTACGCGGGACCGTGCGCTCCTCGACCTTGAGACATTCCCTTGCGGCGCTTCTTGAACAAGAACTTGAACT
>Ga0157387_17393_pt1 | contig 23066 bp, 23 predicted proteins | sample T8_LowC_AmetaT_FD_116788 | JGI IMG/M metagenome (GOLD analysis project Ga0157387, IMG submission 116788) | Metatranscriptome of Roseovarius nubinhibens ISM and Alexandrium tamarense co-culture from University of Georgia, USA - T8_LowC_A metaT... ... | reverse complement strand
CTTAGCCCCGAAAATCGCGACTTTTCAAGAAATTCCACCCGGTTTCGCGCAATGCCGCGCTTGAGTCATAGTCAATTGCTATCGGGTATATGCCGTGAAACAATTAGTTTCGCCCTGTGAAAACGGTAGGATTTTGTTCAGGACGCAGGCCGCAGACCTGCGCGTATCAAATGGGAGGACCCAATGAGACCAATCAAGAAGCTGCTAGGCGCTGCGCTGGTCGCTGGCCTGTCCGTAACGGCCGGAGTCCAAGTCGCTGCCGCCGATGAATATCCAACAAAACCGATCGAGATGATCATCGGCTTCAATCCCGGTGGGTTTTCGGATGCCATGGCGCGCAAACTGTCCGAACCCCTTACGGAAGAGTTGGGACAGACGATCGTGCACACCTACATGGGCGGTGCCGGCAGCAGCATTGCGGCAACCGCCGTCAAGGAGAAACCTGCCGACGGTTATACGTTGGTGGTGGGCACCAGCCTAACCTTCGGCTTCAACCCCCTTCAGGGCGAGGTCGCCTATACAAAGGAAGATTTCGACTATCTCCTGACCATGGCGCGGTTCGAAACCTCATTCGTATCGCTTGCCGACAAGCCCTGGACCGACCTGACCTCGATGCTTGAACATGCCAAGGAAACCGGCATCCCGCTGAAGTTCGGCTCGCTCGGCCCTGCCGACCGGTTGCAGATTGACGCGATTACCAAGGCGACGGGTGTTACGATCATTCCGCTGCCGATCAAGGGCGGCGCCAACATGATGCAGTCGATCCTGGGCGGTCACGTTGATTTCGGGCTGAGTGGTGGCCCTCATGTCCAATATGTGAAATCGGGTGAGATGATCGTGCTTGCGGCCTCCGGCTCCGAGCCGCTGAACGCGACACCGGATGCGCCGACCATGTCCAGCCTCGGCTATCCGGCGGTCAGCTATAACTCGGTAATCGCCGCACCCAAGGGACTGCCCGAAGATGTGCGCGCCAAACTGGAACAGGCTCTGCTTGACGCGGCGAACTCGGGCGAGTTCCAGGAACTTGTGCAGGGCCGTTTTGTGGGTATCACGCCGATGAACGGGGCCGAGACGGCTGCCTCAATCGATGCGATCAGTGCTGCGATGGAAGCTGTGATGAGCGACTCCGGCAGCTGATCGGGATCGCCAGGGCAGGAGTTGAGCCGGTGCCGTTGACCAACCGAAACATTGCGTCGATCGTGATTGCCGTCTTGTCTGGATTTGCATTGTGGTTGCTTCCTGACCATGTGCGCGGAGACAATCGACTCTTTGGGTCAAATGGAACTCTGCTTCCTGCCCTGGCTCTTGCCATTATCCTTGGGCTTTCGGCACTGGAAGTATTGCAGAGCCTGCTGGCCGCAAGGCGCAGCCGGATGCCCCATGCCGAGGATGTAGCCATCGGGCGCGCGGCGCTGTTCGGCATGCTGCTGGTAACGCTGCTTGCCGGGGTGTTCGCCGTCCTGCTGCGCCCGGTCGGATATGTGCCTGTCGCGCTTCTTCTGGTGTCGGCCCTGATGGTGGGAACAGGCGGGCGTCGCCCGCTGGTTGTTCTGGCAGTGTCGGCTGTTGCGGTGGCAATCCTCGTTGTGGGCTTGCGCTTCGGTCTGGGCGTTCATCTGCAACTCTGGCCCTCCGCAAACCTGTGGGGAGGTTGACCATGGACGCCTTGCTTGCAGGTATCCAGAACGCATTCGCGCTTGGGCCGCTTCTGGCGATCGCCGCCGGAGTCTCGATCGGCATCTTCATGGGCGCCGTGCCGGGGCTGACCGCTGCCATGGCGATTGCGCTTCTGGCACCGATCACCTTCGGAATGGACCCGCTGACGGCCGTGGCCTTCCTGATCGGTATCTACAAGGGAGGCACCTTTGGCGGGTCAATATCGGCGATCCTGCTGAACGTGCCCGGATCGCCGGAGGCCACGGCGACCGCCTTTGACGGCTACCCCCTGTCAAAATCCGGGCGGGCGAAACAAGCGCTTCAAATGGCGCTTTTCGCGTCGGTCTGCGGCGCGATCCTGGCGGATCTGATGCTTTATGCTGTGGCAGGGCCATTTTCGAAGATCGCGCTCAAGTTCGGTCCGGCCGAACTGACCTTCGTGGTGCTCTTTGCCTTTACCTTTGTGGCTGGCCTTACCGGCGGGTCGCTGGCGCGAGGGCTGATCGCCTGCGCTTTTGGCGTGCTTTGCGCGATGGTGGGCCTTGACCCGATGTCGGCCTCGCCGCGGATGACTTTCGGGATCGTTGAATTGCTGGACGGGTTGCCGCTGATCCCCATCGCCATCGGTATGCTGGGGCTGGCCGAGGTCATGGTTGCAGCCGAACGCGCATTTCTGCGCCGCAAAGAGGTTTCCTCGGACACTGAAAGCAGCCCGATCAGCGCCACCAGCGGCCCGCATTTGTCGCTGCCCGAGTTTGCCCGCCACTGGAAGACCGTGCTGCGCTCCAGCCTGATCGGTTCGGCCATTGGCGCGCTTCCGGGCATCGGCGCATCGCTGGCGGCCTTTATCGGCTATGGCACGGCGCAGAAATATTCGAAAACCCCTGAGAAATTCGGCAAAGGAACCCTTGATGGCGTCGCCGCGCCCGAGGCGGCGAATTCCGCCGTGGTTGGTGGCAGCTTCGTGCCGCTTCTGACGCTGGGCATCCCCGGCAACGTGACCACCGCGTTGCTGATCGGCACATTTCTGGTTCACGGGATCGAGCCGGGCCCGCATGTGTTCAAGACCGAACCGGCGCTGATATACGGCATTTTCACGATCCTTTTCGTCGCGAATTTCTTCAATCTTGCGATTGGGCTCATGGGCAGCGGGCTTTATGCGCATATCGTGAAAGCCCCCGAATATGTCAGCTATTCGATCATCGGCCTGACCTGCATGACGGGCGTTTTCGCCTCCACCAACAGTATTGTCAGCCTCTACATCATGATCATCTTTGCGGTGATCGGATACCTGATGAAGAAATTCGACTATTCCTTTGTCGCGTTCCTGATCGGCTTTGTGCTCGCCCCCGAATTCGAAGTGTCCTTCCGTTCATTCCTGCTGGTCGCGCAAGGTGATCCGTTGGGGCTGTTGATGACGCGCCCGATTGCGCTGGCGTTCTGCCTGCTGACCATCGTCGCCGTGCTTCGGATCGTCTGGAGCGAACACCAAAGAAGAACACGCAGCGCCACCTCTCTGAAAAACACGCCGGACCCGTCTTCCGGCCAAAAAAACCCATAGAAACGGAGTTTTGCCATGAACGCCCACACCAGGATCCGCGGCGGAGCGCTTCTTGCCCGTGCATTGAAGGAAAAGGGCGTGGAACATGCCTTTACGCTTGCGGGCGGGTTCTGCAATCCCGCGCTTGAGGGGTTCATGGAATGCCAGATGCCGATCATCAACTGCCCGCACGAACAGGTGGCGGGGCATCTGGCGGATGGGCATAGCCGGATCACGCGCAAGCCGAGCGTCTGCCTTGTGGGGCCGGAGGGCTTCGCCAATGCGGTGCCCGCCATGCTTGAAGCCTGGGGCGAGCGCACGCCGGTGATTTTTATCACCGGGTCCTCGACGCTCAAGCGGCAGGGCGCGGGCGGGTTCAAGGAAATCGACGATGTGGCGATTGCTGCGCCTCTCACCAAGTATTCGGTCCAGATCACCGATGGCTCGCGGATCAGCGAATTCGTCGATCGCGCCTGGCAGGCAGCGACCACGGGTTATCCCGGTCCGGTCCATCTTTCGTTGCCGGTTGATATCATGTTCTCCTCGTTTGAGGAGGACGCAGGCCGGAACGAGCGCCCCTTCGATCGCAGCGACAAGCCCGTGCCCCGCGCCTGGCCGGATCCGGCGCAGCTTGATGTGGTTCTGGGCCTTATCCGCAATGCCGAACGGCCGGTGATCATCGGCGGTCACGGCACCTGGTGGTCGGGGGGCGAAGAGGCTCTGGCGCGGGCGGGTGAGACGCTGCGCATACCGATATTCAACGTGCCTTATCACACAAAGATGTTGGGCGAAGGGTGCGACGCCTATATGGGGCTGGCGGATTTCCACCAATACCACCCGTCCAAACCCGCGATCCACGAGGCGGATGTGGTGGTGATGGTCGGCTGTCGGCTCGACAACCAGATGAACTTTGGGAACCCGCCGTTCATCCAACCCGAAACCAAGTTGATCTGTGTGAACGGCAGCCACGAAGAGCTGGATTACAACATCGGCGCGGATGTGCCCTTGCTTTCTGATCCCGGAGCCTTCCTGACCGCGCTTGAGGGGCTGAAAAAGACCTGGGAGCCATGGCTTGATCTGCAAATACAGCGGCGCAGGGACTGGGTGCGGGAATGGTCCGATCACATCGCCGCCGAGACGGCGACGGACGAGGCCGAAGGCCGCAAGATGCATCCCTTGCAACTGGCGCTGGATGTACAAGAGGCGATGAAGGACGGCGACTGGCTGGTCTTCGACGGCGGTAACACCCATTTCTGGAACGAGATCGCCACCAATATCGCCGCCGCGCGAGGCCGGGTACTGGGCGGCATCCTGCATCCGGGCAATTATTCGCTTCTGGGTGTCGGCGTGTCCTTTGCGTTGGCCGCCAAGAACCTCAACCGTGACAAGACAACCGTTCTGGTGACCGGCGACGGCGCGTTTCTGTCAGGCGGGCTGTCGATCGAAACCTGCTTTCAAGAGAACATTCCCATCGTTGTGGTGGTCGATAACAATGGCGGGCTGGACTGTATCAGCCAGCAGCAGGAACGGCTGTTTTCAAACCGGCAGCATTATGCGACCGATTTCCGCGACATCCCGTTCCACAGCATGTTCGAGGGTCTCGGCGGCCACGGCGAACTGGTTACGCGGCGCGCGGACCTGGCCGGTGCCCTGGAACGTGCCATCGCGTCCGGCAAGACGGCCTGCATCAACGTCAAGTGTCGGGGTGTGATCAGTCCGATCGTCGCCGCGACCTCGGACAAGCGCGACAAGGCCTCGATCGAGTGATGGCGACCGTTTCCTCGCATATTTTGAACGCTGTTGACGGAACCCATGCGGCCGGTGTCGCGGTGCGTTTGATCAATCTGGGGACCGGTGAGACGCTGTTTGACACCATGACAGACGCGGGAGGGCGGTTGAAAGAAGTGGTCTCGCGCATTGACCGCGACGCCGAGTACGAATTGACCTTTGATGTTGGAGCATACTGGGTCGCGCGCGGCATCGCCCCGCGTATGCGAGAGATCGTGCTGCGGTTCGGCATGCCCGACGACGACGGCACCTATCATTCCCCTATCATCGCCAGTCCGAACGGGTATTCCGTCTGGACTTCGGAGTAACCCGCCCCATGCTGGCCCCCGACATCGCGGAAAAGTTGAAGACGATCAGTGGGCCCAAGGGCTGGTTGGGGGGACCCGACACCGCCCGTTACAACGAAGACCCGCGCGGGCGTGTCACCGGTGCGGCGGAGCTGATCCTGCGACCGGATTCGGCGGACAAGGTGTCGCACATCCTGAAGACCTGCAACGACACCGGAACCGGCATCATCCCCTTCGGTGGCGGAACAGGTGGCGCGAACGGGCATCTCGATCCTTGTGGCAGGCATGTGGTCCTGTCACTGGAACGGATGTCCCGGATCCGGTCTGTCAGCGCCTCTGACAGTGCGATCACGGTCGAGGCCGGGGTAAAGCTGTGCGATATCCACGCCGCCGCAGACGGGATCGGGCGCGTGTTCGGTCTGTCGCTCGCTTCCGAGGGAAGCTGCACCATCGGCGGCAATCTGGCCAGCAACGCGGGCGGGGTGCGGACCCTGCGCTATGGCAATGCTCGCGACCTTTGCTTGGGGATCGAAGCCGTGATGGCGGACGGGTCTGTCCTTAGCAGCCTTGCCCCGCTGCGCAAGGACAACACCGGCTACGACCTGCGCCACCTGTTGATCGGGTCCGAGGGCACGCTTGGCATCATCACCGCCGCCACGCTGAAGCTGTCGCCCGCAACGCAGAGCCGGGACACGCTGTTTTGCGCCGTCCCCTCGCCCGGGGCCGCTCTCGACTTGCTCAATACCCTGCGCGACCAGTTGGGCGAGGTTGTCACCGCTTTCGAACTGATGTCGGCGCTTGGCCTGTCGCTGGCGCTAAAGCACTTTCCCACCCTGCGCGACCCGTTCAGGGACCGGCACGACTGGTATGTGGTCGCTGATATCGCAGGGCCCCGTGCCCTGAGTGACTGGCTGGAAGCCGCGCTTGCGCAGGCATTCGAGGCCGGTCTGATCAAGGATGCCGTGGTCGCTGCATCCGGCGCGCAGGCGGCAGATCTTTGGGCGCTCCGCGAGAATGCGTTCGAATACAACAAGCTGGAGGGGGTGCTATACAGTTCAGACACCTCGGTGCCGCTTGGCCAGATCGGGGATTTTATTGACCGGACCGCACGGGATCTCGCCGAATGGGATTCCAGCCTACGCGCCAATTTCTACGGCCATATTGGCGATGGCAACATCCATGTGAATGTTTTTGCACCCGAGAACGCGCGGCAGGTGTTTCTCGAACACCGTCCCGACGCCGCCGCCCGGATCGCCGATATCATCGACACCGCAACCCTTGACTGCGACGGCTCGATCAGTGCCGAACACGGTATCGGGCGGGCCAAGGTCGATGCCCTGAAACGCCATGGCGACCCGGTCAAGCTGGCGATGATGCGGCACATCAAACAGGCGCTCGACCCCAATGGCATCCTGAACCCGGGTGCCGTCTTGTGACGCCCCATCAGCCTCACCGCACCCGATGACCTGGGAGGCATGGATATCCCTCGTTCTGGTCGCAGGCGTCGCTATCGTCACGCCGGGGCCGGGGAACCTGAACACGCTTCGCCGGGCGGTCGAGCTGGGATACCGAAGCGCCATCTTCAGTGTCATGGGCAATGCTGCGGGCCTGATGGTGCTGGGGGCCGCGACTGGCATTGGCTTGCTCGCGATGCTGATCGCCTCGCCGGGTGCCTGGGCGCTGTTTCAATGGGTGGGCATCGGGTTCCTGCTGTTTCTTGGCGCGCAAATGATCCTGACTTCTTCACATGTCTGCACGGCGTCTACCCCGGCATCACGTCGCACGAGGTTTCACCTCTTTGCCGAAGCGGCCGGCGTCTCTGCTCTGAACCCGAAGGCAGCGCTGTTTTTCGTCGCCATCTTCCCGCTCTATACCGACCCGGACCGGCCAATGCCGCTCCAGGTTTTCCTGATCGTTGCCACATGCCTGAGCATCTCGGTGATGTCGCATGCGCTTTACATCCTTCTGGCACATCAGATGCGCCCGCATCTGAGCCGCCCGGCATCGTATCGCGCGTTCCGGCTGTGTTCGGGATTGGTCATGCTTGGCCTTGCCCTGTGGTTGTTGATGCAGAATGTTGCAGGGACCGAGGTTGCCGGATGATTGGCGCAATCAACGCGGAAAGGATCGATCATGTCCAAACAAACCCGTGAGCTTCTTACCAGCACCCATTGGGGCACATACCGGGTCGAGGTGAAGGACGGCAAGGTAACAGCACTGCGCGGGTTCGAGGAAGACCCCGATCCTTCGGCTATTGGTCCGGGCATCGTCGATGTGCTGGACGGGCCAACCCGGATCACCGCACCAATGGTGCGCAAGGGCTGGCTGGAGGGTGGCCCGGGTGCGGCGGGCGACCGGCGCGGGGCCGACGATTTCGTCGAGATTACCTGGGACGAGGCCAACCGGATTGTCGCGAACGAGCTGGACCGTGTCCGAAAGACCCATGGGAACCGGGCGATCTATGCCGGCTCCTATGGCTGGGCCAGCGCCGGACGGTTTCACCATGCGCAAAGCCAGCTTAAACGGTTCCTGAACTGCATCGGCGGATTCACCGGATCGAAGAACACTTACTCCTTCGCAGCCGCCGAGGTCGTTGTGCCCCATATCCTCGGCGACTTCCGGACCTATATCGACACGACCACAAGCTGGGCAAGCATCGCGTCGGATTGCGAGCTCTTTGTTGCCTTTGGCGGGGTGCCTCTGAAGAACGGCCAGATCAGCCAGGGCGGCACCGGCGCGCATGTGCAGAGGGGCGGGCTTCTGGCCGCCCATGAGGCAGGCGTCAGGTTCGTGAACATCTCGCCCCTGCGCTCGGATATTCTCGATCGCGTCGGGGCGGATTGGCTGGCCATCCGGCCCAGCACCGATGTGGCGCTGATGCTGGCGCTGGCCCATGTCCTGCTGAACGAGGGTTTGCACGATCCCGACTTCCTCGACCGCTTTACCGTTGGTTTTGATCGCTTCGCGGCGTATCTTAGGGGCGGAACGGACGGGCAGGCCAAAACGCCCGAATGGGCGGCAGAGATCTGCGGGATACCGGCCGGAACCATTGCAAAGCTGGCCCGTGACATGGCCGCCAGCCGCACGATGATCTCGACGGCCTGGGCGCTGACACGGCAGGATCACGGCGAACAACCCTTTTGGGCGGCGATTGCGCTGGCCGCGATGCTGGGGCAAATCGGCCTGCCAGGTACCGGTATCGGCTTCGGCTATTCGGCGATGAACAATACCGGGCTGAACCGGCGCCAGATCAACTATGCGTCCTTTCCACAGGGCCGGAACCCGGTCCCGGATTTCATTCCCGTGGCACGTGTCACCGAGATGCTGGAAAATCCAGGGGGGCGGTTCGAGTATGACGGCAAGACCTACGAATACCCCGACATCCGACTGGTCTGGTGGGCGGGTGGCAACCCGTTTCACCACCATCAGGACCTGAACAGGATGCGCCGTGCCTGGGCCCGACCCGAGACGATCATCGCCAACGAATGGTGCTGGAATGCCCTGGCACAACACGCCGATATCGTGCTGCCCTGTACCACCCCGCTTGAGCGTAGCGATATCGCCTTGACACCCAAGGACCCCTACCAGGTGGTGATGGATCAAGCCATCTTGCCCGTCGGACAAGCACGGGACGACCACGGCATCTTTCGCGGGGTCGCTGCCGAGATGGGGGTGGAAGACATGTTTACCGAAGGCAAAAGCGCCGGGGAATGGCAGCGCTGGCTCTGGGATGTCTCGCGCCAGCAGGCGGCGGAACAGGGTGTGGAATTGCCCGGCTGGGACAGGTTGCAGCGGGACGGCTGGATCCGGGTTCCCGCCCCCGCTGCACCGACGATCATGCTGGAAGCCTTCCGCACCGACCCGACAGCCAATCCTTTGGCGACGCCTTCGGGCAAGATCGAGATCTATTCCGAAACTATCGCGGGCTTCGGCTATGACGATTGCCCCGGCCACCCGGCCTGGATGGAGCCTGCCGAATGGCTGGGCCGCGCTGACCCGGGCCAGTTGCACATGATCTCGAACCAGCCGCGCAACAAGCTGCACAGCCAGCTGGACCACGGCTCGGTCAGTCGCGCCGATCGTCCCAAAGGCGTCGAACCGGTCATGATGCATCCGGCTGATGCCGCCGCACGCAAACTGACGGGCGGCCAGATCGTACGCCTGCACAACACACGCGGAGCCTGTCTGGCTGAATTGAGGCTGAGCGACGCCATCCGCCCCGGCGTGATCCAGATCGCCACTGGCGCCTGGCTCGACCCCCAGGGTGACCTCTGCCGCCGTGGCAACCCCAACATGCTCACCCTCGACAAGGGCACATCGAAACTGGCTCAGGGACCAATCGCCCATTCCTGTCTGGTAATGGTCGAAGCCTGTGCAGAAGCGTAGCCAAAAAATCGCCGTCAAAATTCCCAGCCGCTCCAAACCACTCTTTGAGGATGATGAATTTGAGACTTGGCAGATATCGACGCGTTGGACACTGGTGCAACTTCTGCTGCAGGACCAATGGCGAATATCCACACTCAATTCACGAGAAGCCAATGAAATCAGAAAATGAGTTCCATTGAGAAAGAAACTGACGGCAGGTATTCACTCCGCGCGGTAGCTTGAAGCGTTCCGCCAAAAACCTGAAGCACCGGTTTATGGCGGAACGCTTTAGCCAAAAATGCGGCTGCAGCGAAAACCTTGCTGCGAGCGCACGCAGCGAGAAAATCCTATTCACGGGTTGGACTTATCGCGGACCTTGACCGCGTTAGTCACGAGTGGCCGGGTCAGGGCATCTCTGCCGTTCGCTGCGCGGTGCCTGAACTGGAAAGAAGCGGTCGAAGCGTCATTTCGCTGCACTTGCGCCAATGTCTGTTTTGGGTGACTGATGGCGGGCCATGACATTTAGAGAATTCAGCAATATTACTTTCGCTATCGGAATGCTCTTAGCACTGTCCGCTTGCTCTTCAGGATACGTAGCTACCGCCAACCTTCAGGGGAGCGCGACTGCGAGCATGTCTGTTACGCCCATGTTCGGTTTTCACAGCGACTGGACCAGAGAATTCACCATCAATGACGGTAATACGACAGCTTCCATCGACCTTTCTGAAGATACAGGATGGTGGCGAGGCTCCCACTTATATCTCCACTCTTCAGGCACTTATGTTGTCCACGAAGGACAAAATGGGTGTTTCGACTTTACTCTCGAGCCAGTTTCGTTTGATGCTCGCGTCTCGATATCGTGCGCCAAGATGGCCGATAAGGCTGCTCGACTCTCGGCGGATAGTCCCGAACTGGACGGATATCCAGCGTCGAGATACTATGTCGGGTTGTTCTATATCGGCAGGTTCGTTGAAGCTGGTCACGTACAAGAGTTGCGGGACACGCGTGCCGAAACACCAATCGTCTTCCAAACATACGAACAACAAGCCGAGCCAGAACTGCCAGAAATTCTGTAAATAGACGTTCGTGCGCAACGCAGCATCGGTCAAAGTGGGCTCAGAGTACGAATTCGTCGCAGTTTGAACGAACGACGGCTTCAGGGAACCTGATGTACCTTCTCGTCCAGAACCGCCCTAGAAGAAGCGGCGCACTGGGGGCCGATCACCAGAAAAAAGTGGCCGCTATATCGTCCTTGGTCGGCGGCCGGAGGATCGAGGGATACAGAGGCGAAAGCGCTCGCATGTCTGAATAGAGTAGCGGGCCGACAATCCGGCATCCGAAAGTTACAACATTTTTTACAACATGCCCTATCAGGCCTTGGCAAAGCCTTCAGAACAAAAAGGGAAATTCGAACTACCTGTTCCATCCAACATAGGGGCCACAAGCAATCTAGCGCGTTGATTTATTTGATTTTTTGTGCATCCTTAAACTGTTGGCGGCGGATTTGGCTCACGCTGGAATACGCCCCAGTATCCCCGAATTTGCCCCTCTGCGACGACTCATTGCGCACATGAGCCGCAAGACGAAAATGGCCTCCCTCTACCCGCGCTCCCCTCCGGTGCCTGACCCGCGTCCAGATCAGACGACAGGCTGGCTCACGCGAGCGAGACGTTCCTCCGTCGCGACGATGCCGCACGCTCAAGCCCGCCAGGCGGAGAGCCCTGCGTCGATCAGGGGCCTCGCACCTACAAGCACGTCCGTTGCCCGCCTCCAGACCTTTGGCCACCTCATTGACGCGTCTGTAACCGATATGTGCGAGGTAGGGAAACCGCCGCGTCGCGAGCCAAGGCCGCCACGCTCACAACGCTCAAGCGTGATTTTGGGAAGGAACGGATCGGTCACCTCGACCGGTCCGAGCCTGATTGACTACGGCAAGATGCGCGCGGAGTTAGGTGAGGCGCGTCTTGCGGATTGATCCAGTGGATCAATCCGAGCGCTGAACGGCCCGGTCACGCTCGGGATCGATATCGGCGTGATCAAGATGATCGTCACCCACGCGGCAGCGGTGCACGGCCTCGACACCTCTCCGGAGCCCGTCGATCTGGCGCGCGTCGCGCTCAAGCGTCTCGGGCTGATCGGCAAGGGCACAGAGCGGGATCGTCACCCCACTACGGACGAGTTGAACCGCCTCTTCCGTTGCTTCGATGACAACGAACGCCTGACCCTGCCGATGACGCGGATCGTGAAGTTCGCCGTGGCCACTGCGATGCGGCTCGACGAGATTTGCCGCGTCGAATGGGCCGATCTCGACGTCGACCACAGGACGCTCCTGATCCGCGACAGGAAGGACCCGCGCAACAAGACCGGCAACGACCAGCGGATCCCGCTTTTCGCTGCTACTGGCTTCGACGCCTGGGCACTGGTCACCGAACAGGCCAAGGAACTGGGTCTCACCAACGGGCGGATCTTTCCCTATAGCTCGAAATCGGTCGGTACAGCCTTCCGGCGCGCCTGCGTCGAAGTCGGCGTGAAGGACCTGCATTTCCACGATTTGCGCCATGAAGGCACTAGCCTCCTGTTCGAGTGGCGTGCCCCAATCTGGTGGTCCGGTTTGACTGTTAGTGCATCGTCGGCCTCTGGTCCATTGGAACGATACTTTCCGGCGCAGGCGGGCGGTATCCCAGTGTGCTATGCGGCCTGACGGTGTTAAAATGGATACGCCACTGCTTGATCAGGATTTGCGCTTCCCGTTGGCTGTAGAAGATTTCGCCGTTCAACAGCTCGTCCCTGAACTGGGCGTTGAAGCTTTCACAATATCCGTTTTCCCATGGTGATCCGGGTTCGATATAGGCGGTCTTCGCGCCGAGGGCGGCGATCCAGTCCCGTACTTTTTGGGCAATAAACTCGGGGCCCCCTCTCGGCAGATTTGGTTTCACCAAATCGCCTGCCGGGCAATGATTGTCGGATCTTATGTATTCCGGTGGGCCATGCAGGATGAACAGCTCCGTCAGCGCATCCAGCACGTCCGTTCAGTAGAGCTTGCGATCGACGCGGATCATACGTTGCCCGGCAGGCGATTTGGCCTTACCAAATCTGCCGAGAGGGGGGCCTCGTTGGTGTATTCGTCGATTATGTTCAGCGTTCGGTAGATCCGTCCGTCGGCGGTGCGATCCTGAACGAAGTCGTAGGTCCAGACATGGTTGGGTCGTTCCGGCCGGAGCCGTACGCAGGATCCGTCCACTGCCCGGCAGGGCATTGCGCAGCAATGTCCCGAGAGGGTTCAGCCAAAGCCGGCCTTTCTTCTTTTGTTTTCGCGGAACCTTCAGCCCTTCGCGTCGTCAGGTGCGCTCGACCCGCTTACCCCCTCTCGGCAGATTTGCTACGCAAATCGCCTGCCGGGCAGCGGTATCACATGCCAGCCCGCGTTATTCAGCAGGCCGGACACCATGCGATAGCCATAGCGCCCGTACTGATCGGCCAACATCGATGATGTCGTCGGTCAGACGCTGCTCGTCGGCCCGGCCCTGCGGCACCTTGCGCTGCGTGGACCGATGCTGCCCGAGTGTGCGGCCGGCACGACGCTCGGAGAAGCCAAGCTCCCGCCGCACATGGTCGATGCACTTGCGACGACGCGACGGGCTCAGAAGGGCTGCGCGTTCAGGCCTGAAAATCATTCACTGGGTGATTTCCTTTACGGCCTTCATCCTTTGCCGCCTAGGTCAGGATGAGCTTGCCCAGCGTACGCTCAGACACCGCCCGCCGAAGCCGCTGGTTCTCCTTCTCAAGCTCCATCAGTCGGGTGAGCTGAGACCGCTGCGTCCCGCCATACAGCTTGCGCCATCGATAGAACGTCTGTTGCGTCACGCCGACCTGGCGCACCGCCTCGGCAATCGTTGCGCCTTGTCCCTGCAGAACTTCAACCTGCCGAAGCTTCGATACGATCTCTTCGGGATTCTCACGCTTTCCAGCCATCGCTGATCCTCCAATCTTGTGGGACAATCTATCCCAGCTGGTGGACAACTTTCAGGGGGATATTCCAGCGAGACCCCTCACCGAAGCGGACCACTTCTTTGCGATTGGCTTCCAATGCCATGAGCGATGCTGAATGTCCCGGTCGATACACCCGTTTGACAGATAACCCGTCATCTTTCCGTCGGGTTTCACGATGGCCAATGAGCCAACTTCGTGCGCTGCCCCGCCTTCAATCGAAAGGGATGTGATCAGGGCAAACCGTCCATCAGCCTGAACAATGCGAGCGGCCGCGTCCACGATGTCGGCCACGCGCTCTGCGTAGATGCCGCCCCTAGGCTGCAACGTCTTCATTGACTACATCCGCAAAGGACTTGAAGAACTTGGCTGCCAGCTTTTTCGCCGTGCTCTGGATCAGGCGGCTGCCCAATTGTGCCAGCTTTCCACCGATTTCCGCCTTCGCCTTATAGCGCAAAATGGTCGTGTCCCCGTCAGCGGTCAGCGTTACATCGGCGCCGCCTTTTGCGTGACCCGCTGCACCGCCATTGCCTTGACCGGTCAGAGAAAACGCATCCGGCGCGCCGCTTTGATCCAAGACAACATTGCCACCAAAACGCGCTTTGACCGGTCCAACTTTCAGCACAACCTTGGCTTCCAGCTCTGTGTCTGAGTGCTTGATCAGCTCCTCGCACCCAGGAATGCACTGCTTGAGCACCTCTGGATCGTTCAAAGCCGCATAGACCTGGTCTTTGGGCGCGTTGATGATGATTTCGTCACTGAGTTCCATGTGTTGGGTGTCCTTTTCTTAGCAGCAGGGAAATCGGATGTTGTCAGCCTGCTCAGGCGTCATCTTGAGCTTCTTGCAGTAGACCTTCAGTCGTTCGACAAAGCGCATCATCCCGCTGTCTCCGCTTCTTTTTTTGCGTGAGCACTGCGTAGTCTTCCGGGGTGTCCACACGCAGCGAGACAGGCCAGCGGCCAGAAGAATTGCAGCGACGTCATCCATTTGCGACGACCGTTTCTGCGCGGCGTACACGCAACAGTTGGGCCAGGATCGAGAGGGCGATTTCCTCTGGCGTGACAGCACCCAAATCCAACCCGGCAGGTGCGTTTACAGCGTTTGTCTTTTCCGGCCCGATGCCCGCGCCGTGAAGTTTCTCGGCAAGAGCCGCGAATTTCCGGCCACTCCCGACAAAGGCGACATATGCGGCATCGACCGAGAGCGCCGCTTTCAGAGCATCAAGATCGCCCTGTCCCTGTGTTGCGATCACGATGAATTTTTGCTGCGCGTCCACCGGCTCAGACGCAAGGGCGGCGGACACCGCCCAGTGAAACTGCGGAGCAAGCGTGTTGAGCGCCTGTGCGACCGGGGATGCGCCCAGGATCACCAACTCGGGCATTGGCAGGCAAGGCTCGATGAAAATGTCCACGGTCCCACGCGATGGGCAGCCGTTGCGCGCAAAATGCGTGCCGTCAACGGTATCGCCGGGCGCTATGCCTTTCTCGGCGAGCAGGTCTTCTGGCGCGACCGAGATGAGCTGTGGCACGCCGCTTTGCAACGCCTCGACCGCCGCGCGTTTGACCGCACCGCGCGTGCATCCCCCGCCCAGCCAGCCATGCACGATTGTGCCATCCGCACTTAAGAGCGCCTTGGCTCCCGGCTTTGCCGCCGTCGCCCCGGCCGTTCTCACGATGGTTGCAAAGGCAAAGGGCACCTGTTGCGCCCGCAACTCCTGCGCTGCATCGGCCAGATCGGTATCGAGGATCTCTGCCGGGCTCATAGCGGACCCAATTCGGTTTCAAGTGCGGCCAGATCATCCAGTGTATTGGCTGCTTTGAACAGGTCGAGATGGGGCAAGGCCGCTGCCATGCCACCGGCGACGGGCGCGTAGTCGCGCCACCCTTTCAGGGGATTGAGCCAGATAATCTTGCAGCCGCGCTTTTTGAGCTTGGTCAGCGCCGCATCCAGGTGTTCCGGTGGTTCGGTGTCGCAGCCGTCAGACAGGATCAGGACAACGCTGCGCCCATCCACAAAGCGTTTGGCGTAGGTGTCGGCAAAGCGCTGTAGTGACGGGCCAATTTTGGACCCTCCACCGAACCCGTCAGCCATCAGGGACATGCGCCCGATGGCCCGCATCGTGTCCTTGTCGCGCAGCGCCTCGGTAATCCGGACAAGGCGCGTGTGGAATAGATACGCATCCGCGTCCTTGTCTGCCCGCATCAGGCCCGCGAGGAAGGCGAGGAAGACCTGGGCATAGACGCTCATCGAGCCCGAGACATCGCACAGCGCGACTATCTTGCGCGCGCGATCCGGTCGCCGTTTGCGCAGCAGCTGCAACGGTTCTCCTCCGGTCGAAAGGCTGCGCCGGATCGTCTTGCGGAAGTGCAACCGGTCGCCCTTACGGGCGGCGATGCGGCGGCGCGAGCGTTTGTCGCGCAAGGCGGCGCCCAGGCGGTGTGCGATTGCCTCGGCCTCGGCTATTTCGTCCGGGCGAACAAGATCTCGCAGGTCGCGGCGGCTGAGGTTGCGCTGTTCGGTCGCGATAAGCTTGCCGGTGCCGTCGCTGTCAGCTTGGCCGTCTTCGGTGTCGGGGGTCGTGGACGTGCCGCTTGACCCCGCATCCTCGCCACTGCCATCGCGTGAGCTATGGACGGACTCATTGAGTGTGGCTTGCGGCTTGGGGACGATACGCTGTTTCACCCGTCCCGCATCCATCCAATAGCTGTCAAAGAGGGCATCGAACCTTTCTGCCTCTTCCTTGCATCCGGTGCAGATGGCACGCAGGACGCGGCGGCATTCATCCGGGGCTGCGGCATTCACCTGGGTGAGTGCCGTCAGGCTTAGATCCGCTTCAGCAACGCCCAGCCGCAAGCCATTGTCACGCAGATGCGCCACAAACCCAACGACACGCGCGGCGGGCCCCGGGTCGCGGGCGGCAAAGCGGGTGACCCGGGTCATGCGGCTTTGCCTGCGATGCGCGCGGCAACGTCGGACGTGATGTGCGCCTGATCGCTTTGCGTTTTCAGAAGGGTCGTGAGCGTCGATTGCAAGACTGCCGGATCATGGGTGAGGTCGGCAATGCCAAGCCCCATCAGGGCAGCCGCGAAATCGAGCATTTCGGCGACGCCGGGCGTTTTCTCCAGCTCTTCTTCCCGCAGTTTTTGAACGAAGCCGATAATCTGATTTGCCAAATGCCCCTCGACCTGCGGACAGCGCGCCCTGAGGATCGCCAGTTCCGCCGCGCGGTCGGGATATTCGACATAGGTGTAAAGGCAGCGCCGCCGCAAGGCGTCCGACAGGTCCCGCGTGCCATTGGATGTCAGGATCACGATAGGCTTGCAGGTCGCTGTGATCGTACCAAGTTCAGGGACGGACACTTGATAGTCGGACAAAACCTCAAGCAGGTAGGCCTCGAACTCTTCATCCGCGCGGTCGATCTCATCGATCAGAAGAACGGGCGGCTTTTCTTGCGTGATCGCGGCGAGCAAAGGACGTTCCAACAGGAAGTCGCGGGAAAAGATGCGATCTTCGACCGATTTGCCCGTCTCGCCGCCCTCTGCGGCAGAGCGGATCGTCAGCAATTGGCGCTGATAGTTCCATTCGTAGATGGCCTGCGAGGCGTCCAGACCTTCATAGCATTGAAGGCGGATCAACTTGGTGTCTTGGGTCAAGCTGAGCGTGCGGGCGATCTCGGTCTTGCCGACGCCTGCCGCGCCTTCGAGCAACAAAGGGCGCTCCAACGTGAGCGCAAGATGCAGCGCCACAGAAAGGTCGTCTGACGCGACATAGCTTTGCGCGGCCAGCGCGGTTTGAAGGGATTGCCAGGTCATCAAGATCTCCGGGGCTGGGGCGCACAAAGGGATATTCTGTGCGCCCCGCCGTTACGACTTAGTCATGCAGGCCCAGTTCATTGGCGGTCTTCCAGATCCGCCAGTGATCATGCGGCATGTTGGTGTGCCGGTTCCCGAACGGACGGAACGCGTCCTGAATGGCATTCGAGAAGCAAGGCACGCCGCCCACATGCGGGCTCTCGCCGACACCTTTCGCCCCGATGGGGTGATGCGGTGAGGGCGTCACGGTGTAGTCGGTTTCGTAGTTCGGAACCTCCCACGCGGTTGGCAGGAAGAAGTCCATCAACGTGCCCGTCTTCACATTGCCCATGTCGTCATAGGCAATCTCCTGCCCCAGGGCGACGGCAAGCGCTTCGGTCAGACCACCGTGGATCTGCCCCTCGATGATCATCGGGTTGATCCGGGTGCCGCAATCATCCAGCGCATAGAAGCGGCGGATTTCCGGCACGCCCGTATCAACGTCAATGTCCATCACGCAGACATAGGCGCCAAACGGGTAGGTCATGTTGGGCGGATCGTAGTAGCTGACCGCTTCCAGCCCCGGCTCGATCCCCGGAATGGCCTGATTATAGGCGGCAAAGGCGATTTCCTTCATCGTCTTGAACTTCTCAGGCGCACCTTTGACCACGAAGCGATCCACATCGAATTCCACGTCGTCGTCGTGGACTTCGAGCAGATAGGCCGCGATCATCTGCGCCTTGGCGCGGATCTTGCGCCCGGCCATGGCTGTCGCAGCACCTGCCACCGGAGTGGACCGGGATCCATAGGTGCCCAGACCGTATGGCGCGGTATCAGTATCACCTTCTTCGATGGTGATGCTGTCTGCCGGCAGGCCAATCTCTGACGCAAGGATTTGCGCAAAGGTCGTCGCGTGGCCTTGGCCTTGCGAAATCGTCCCCAGCCGCGCAATCGCGGACCCGGTCGGGTGGATGCGGATTTCGCAGCTATCGAACATGCCGAGGCCAAGGATATCGCAGTTCTTGACGGGTCCAGCGCCGACGATCTCGGTGAAGAACGACAGACCAATGCCCATCAGGGACCGGGTTTTGCCTGCCTTGAAGTCTTCGACCCGCTGCGCCTGCTCGGCACGGAGCCCGTCGTAGTCGACAGCCTTCAGCGCCTTGTCCCAAGCGGTGTGATAGTCGCCGGAGTCGTATTCCCAACCCAACGCAGCCTTGTAGGGGAATTGCTCCTTCTTGATGAAGTTGATCCGGCGCAGCTCTGCTGCGTCCATGTTCAACTCGATCGCCAGAACCTCGATCATTCGCTCGATGAAATACACGGCTTCAGTCACGCGGAAGGAACAGCGGTAACTGACCCCGCCAGGTGCCTTGTTGGTGTAAACGCCATCGACCTCCAGAAAGGCTGTCGGGATGTCATAGGACCCGGTGCAGATGTTCATGAACCCGGCCGGGAACTTTGTTGGGTCGGCGCAGGCGTCAAACCCGCCGTGGTCGGCAGTCACGTGACAATGCAGGCCGGTGATCTTGCCTTCCTTGGTGGCGCTGATCCGGCCCGTCATGTGGTAGTCACGGGCGAAGGCGGTGGTCATCAGGTTGTCCATCCGGTCTTCGATCCACTTGACCGGTTTGCCCGTCACGATGGAAGCCACGACCGAGCAGACATAGCCCGGATAGGCGCCCACCTTGTTGCCAAAGCCGCCGCCGATATCAGGGCTGATCACACGGATATTGTGCTCTTCGATGCCAGAGATCAGGCTGACCACGGTCCGGATGGCATGCGGTGCCTGGAACGTGCCCCAGAGGGTCAGCTTGCCATTCACCTTGTCCATCGACGCCACACAGCCGCAGGTTTCCAGCGGGCACGGGTGGGTGCGGTGGTAGTACATGGTTTCTTCAGCCACGACTTCGGCGTTGTCGATGGTCTCGAAAGTCGGGCCCTTGTCGCCTGCTTCCCATGTGAAGATGTGATTGTGGTGCTTGCGGGGGCCATGGGCCCCATCAGCCGGGCTGCCGTCCTCGGCAACCGTGTCTGGCCTCAGCACCACATCGGATTGCATCGCCTTGAACGGATCAACAAGAACCTCGAGCTCTTCGTATTCCACCTCGACCGCTTCGATCCCATCTGCGGCGGCATAGCGATCTACGGCCACGACAAAGGCTACTTCCTGGCCCTGGAACAGAACCTTGCCGTCGGCCAGCACCATCTGTTTGTCGCCCGCAAGTGTCGGCATCCAGTGAAGGCCCAGGGGTTCCAGATCCTTGGCCGTCAGGACCGCCAGGACGCCCGGTACCTCCAGCGCAGCGGACGTGTCGATATTGACGATCTTCGCGTGGGCATAGGGCGAGCGGACAAAGTCGCCGAACAACATGCCATCCAGCTTGATGTCATCGACATAGTTACCCTTGCCTTGGGTGAACCGTGCGTCCTCTACCCGCTTGCGCGAGCAGCCCATGCCTTTGAGGTTTTCGATCCGCTCTTCGCGGCTTGTTACTTCGTCTTTCATTCTGCCGCCTCCTTGGCTGCATTCATTTCCGCCGCGGCCGCGCGTATGGACTTCACGATGTTCTGGTACCCGGTGCAGCGGCAGATATTGCCGGCCATTCCGAAGCGGATTTCCTCTTCGGTGGGGTTCGGGTTCTCCTCGAGCAGCTTCTTGGCCCGGGTGATCATCCCCGGCGTGCAGTAGCCACACTGAAGGCCGTGATGTTCCTTGAACGCGGTCTGAAGCGGATGCAGGTTGTCCGGCCCGCCGATGCCTTCGATGGTCGTGATGTCCTTGCCGTCGGCCTGGGCCACGAACATGGTGCAGGATTTTACCGACTTTCCATCAATGGTGACGGTGCAGGCGCCACAGTGAGAGGTGTCGCAACCGATATGCGGGCCGGTGATGTTGAGCCGCTCACGCAGCGTATAGATGAGCAGCTCACGCGGTTCAGCGAGGAACTCCTCTTCCTTGCCATTCACCGTTATCTTGTAATGCTGTTTCTTTCCCATAGCGTCCTCTCCCTCAGGTGCGTGACCAGGCGCGCTCGATGGCGCGGCGCAGGATCACACCTGCGACATGTTTCTTGAACGCGACCGGGCCGCGGTTGTCTTCGGTCGGGTCGATGTCATCCAGCATTGCGGCCATCGCGGCTTTGATCGCGGCGTCGTCCACCGACGTTCCAACCAGCGCAGAACCTGCCGCCTCGGAATAGACCGGCGTATCGCTCAGGTTCGTCATCGCGATCGACGCCGACACGCAGGTGGCCCCGTCCTTGACGATTTGCACCGCAGCGGCGGCAGTTGCGTAATCGCCAATCTTCCGCTTCTGCTTTTCGTAAGCATGGCCGCCCTGTGGCATCGGGATCGTGACTGCGGTCAGAACTTCATCGTCTTCGCGGGCAGTCATGTAGGCGGCCTCATAGAACTCCCGCGCGGGAATCTCGCGCTCACCGTCAGAGCCCACGACGGTGAAGGTCGCGTTGAGGCACTGCATCAGGCCCGGCATGTCATTGCCCGGATCGCCGTTGGCGACATTGCCGCCAACAGTGCCCATGTAACGCACTTGCGGATCGGCAATCTGCAGCGCGGCTTCGCGCAGGATAGGCGCCGCCTGGGCAAGCGCGTCATTGTCGATGATGTCATGCTGCGTGACCATGGCACCGATCCGGATGCTGTCGGAACCGATCTCGATATCAGACATGCCGCCGACATCCTGAAGGTCGATCAGGTGCGGAACCTCGGCCATGCGCAACTTCATCATGGGGATCAGGCTGTGACCGCCAGCCATCACACGCGCATCATCGCCATGTTCTTGCAGGATAGACAGAACACCGGCCATATCCTTGGGTCTGTGGTACTCAAAGGCCGCGGGTATCATCGGCTCTCCTCCCTAAAGCGATTCAACTTGCTGGAGGAAAGAAGTGCATGCGCCCCGATGCCGAGGCTTTAGAAAATCAACGAAAAACCGGGATCTTGCACGAAATGCGCCTCAGGTTGCACGAATTGCGCCGACCTGCGACGCCAAAGCGTCCTGTATTGCCTTCAACTTGGACCGGCTCACCGGCGCAGGCGGTGTTTCAGAACCTCCGAACACACATTTGCCGCTGTCTTTGGTCCGCTCAAACCGGACGACATGTCCAGGATTCACCAAATAGCTGCGATGCGTCTGAAGGAAACCCAGTGGCACAAGTCGTTTCGTGGCCTCCGTCACGGACCACACACAAAACAGGCGTTCGTGATGGGTGTAGACCTGAGTGTAATGCGCATCCGCCCGGACAAAGACAACATCCTTTGCAGACACAAAGACCTTGCCGCCATCACGCTCGCAAGGCACCTGCAAAAGCCGCGCTTCGGCTTCGGGCACGTCCTTTTTCCGAGGCGGCGCGACGTTCTCCATGGGGCGGGGCAGATAGGTCACGCCGACCCACAGACAGGCCCCGAACATGACGAAACTGAAAAAGATGACCCCAAGGGCAAGTGTCTCGTTGCTCATCAACGGACCAAACTCTGTGCCATCTGACACCGCCACAAATTTGGTCCCAGCCATGGCCAGAAAGTGGACGCTGGTCACCGCGACAGCAAAGCACAGAGTGCCAAGGAAGATATTCCTGTTGGTCCTCTGGCCGTAGGCAATGCCAAGCGCCAGAATGCACAGCAGAACGGCCACAAGCGATGACACGATGACGCCAAGAGGCGCGTAGACGGCGCGGCACAATTCAAGCCCCGCCATTCCTATGTAGTGCATGACAAGGATACCCACACCAACAATGGCTCCTGCCAAGGACACCGTGAGACGGGTGCGAACGGTGAAATGCAGGATGATCAGCGCTGCACCGACAATCAGGATTGCCACAAGGGCTGAGATCAGCGTGATCGCGGCATCGTAGTAGAACAGGATCGGCATTTGCAGTCCAAGCATTGCCACGAAGTGCATTGCCCATCTCCCGCCACCGAGCGAGATGGCAGCCAAGGCGATCAAAGCCTTCTTCTCGAAGTCAGGTTTAGCACCGAGGTCACGTGTCAAAGACAAGCCAGTGAACCCCGCAACCAGAGCAACCAGGCAAGACATGGCAACGAGAAGGTTGTTATGACTGACGTCTAGGAACTCCATGTCCGCAAAATGACCAAAAAAACGACACTTGACAAACGTTGGTGTAGTCTTCCTCTCGAAATTGTTCGATGGCGTCCTGGTATCCCTAAAATCTTGCCAGTTGTTTTGGTTCCGGAGATAGCGAGCGGAATCGCCGCTCGCCCGCATGGTTCATATGTCGGTCTGTTCCGCTATGCTCAGCACATCTTCCAGCTCGACCCCGAGATAGCGTACTGCGCTTGCGCCTCTTCGCCATCCCAGCCCCTTGAGTGTCCACTTAGCTAAGTGGACACTATCCGACACTAGCGCACTTTCGGCAGGGCAGTCAGACCGGACGCTTACACGGTTCCGGCCCTTTCCGGCCATTCATCTAAGGCGCCAACGCCGCAGCGCAGCTTTTCGAAAGCTGACATTGCGACGGATAGGGATCATTATGATTGACTGATCGTTCCCCTGAAATGACTTCTGGAGCATTCTGCTTGACGCCACGCGCCAGGTTGGCGCGCGGCAATCTTATGTTTGCTCAGAACAGGAAGTCGTCGGCTGTGAGATCAGCCATATTGATACCAGT
>Ga0157387_10833_pt1 | contig 23534 bp, 27 predicted proteins | sample T8_LowC_AmetaT_FD_116788 | JGI IMG/M metagenome (GOLD analysis project Ga0157387, IMG submission 116788) | Metatranscriptome of Roseovarius nubinhibens ISM and Alexandrium tamarense co-culture from University of Georgia, USA - T8_LowC_A metaT... ... | reverse complement strand
GTGCGGGGGTTTTCGAAACCAAAGTGCAAAAGCAGCTTAGTGCTTCTTGCCCTTGTGCGGCGCCCAGAGGCGCTTGTTGGTCAGGTACAGCATGCTGGCCAGAATGGTCAGGAAGATCACGCCGACCAGACCTGCCTGCTTGCGGGCCATCATCTTGGGCTCGGCCGCCCACATCAGGAAGGCCGACACGTCAGCCGACATGTGGTGCAGGTCGTTGGCATGACCATCTGCAAACTCCACCTGCTCATCCGAGATCGGCGGCGCCATGGAGATCCAAGAGCCCGGCGCCTTGCGGCCGATCTCGACGCCTTCGTCGTCGAAAATCTTGCATTCGTCCGGATAGCCGCCAGGGGCGAAGGCCACGTTGTAATAGCCGTCCATTTCCTCGGGCGCACAGGCGGGCGGGTCTTCGTAGCCAGTGAGGATCGAGAAGATGTATTCCGGGCCGCCCATGCCGCGCACCAGCTGGTTTACGCCGGTGCCGTAGGGACCGTGGAAGCCGGCCCGCGCCTTCGCCATCAGCGAAAGGTCGGGTGCGCCGGCGCCAGTATTGGCCGGGAAGTGATCGGTCGGGATCGCCGGACGATCGTCTTCCAGTTCCGGGTCGTAGACCGAGAAGGTCTCGGAGGCATAGGCGCGGACCTGTTCGTCGGTCCATCCGATGCCACCCTCGTCGCCCAGCGTGCGCAGCGGCACGTATTTCAGGCCGTGGCAGGCAGCGCAGACCTCGGTATAGACCTGAAGGCCGCGTTGCAGCTGGTTCTGGTCATAGGTGCCAAAGGGGCCTTCGAACGAGAACTGGAAATCCTCGATATGCTGCTCACCGCCACCTGCCGCATGGGATGCGACAGGAGCAAGCGCCAGGGCAAAAGCGGCACCGATTGCAAGTTTCTTGAACATGAGTTCCGGTCCCTCTTCTTACTCGGCCGGAGTGGCGTCAGACGCCGTGCCGTAGTGCGCGTTGAAGTCTTCCTCGATCGTGGCCGGCTGCGGCAGCGGCTTCTCGATCACGCCCAGGATGGGCAGGATCACGAAGAAGTAGCCGAACCAATAGGCCGAAGCGATTAGCGAGAAGGATGCATAGGGTTCTTCCGCTGGCATCGCGCCCAGCCACATCAGGGCGAAGAAGTCGATGATCAGCAGGTAAAACCACCATTTGAACATCGGACGGTACTTGCCCGAACGCACCGACGAGGTGTCGAGCCAGGGCGCCAGCGCCATGGCCAGGATCGCGCCGAACATCGCCAGCACGCCAAAGAACTTGGCGTCGATGATGCCGCCGGTCACAAAGCTGGCGATCTGCACCACCCAGACTTCGGAGGTGAAGGCACGCAGGATGGCGTAGAACGGCAGGAAGTACCATTCGGGCACGATATGCGCGGGCGTCACCAGCGCGTTGGCCTCGATATAGTTGTCGGGATGGCCCAGATAGTTCGGCATGAAGCCGACGATCGCCCAGAAGATCACCAGCACGATGGCCAGCCCCACCAGGTCCTTGATCACGAAATAGGGCCAGAACGGCAGCGTGTCCTTCTCGGCCTCGGCCTTCGATCCGCGACGCACCTCAACACCCGTGGGGTTGTTGTTGCCGGTGGTGTGGAAGGCCCAGATATGCACGATGACCAGCGCCGCGATGACGAAGGGCAGCAGATAGTGCAGCGAGAAGAAGCGGTTCAGCGTGGCATTGTCCACGGCGGGCCCGCCCAGCAGCCAGGTCTGGATCGCCTCGCCCACAAAGGGGATGGCGCCAAACAGGCCAGTGATCACGGTTGCGCCCCAGAACGACATCTGTCCCCACGGCAGCACATAGCCCATGAAGGCGGTGCCCATCATGCAGAGATAGATCAGCATGCCGACGATCCAGGTGATCTCGCGCGGGGCCTTGTACGAGCCGTAGAACAGGCCGCGGAAGATGTGGATATAGACGGCGACAAAGAACAGCGAGGCGCCGTTTGCATGCAGATACCGCAGCATATAGCCGCCGTTCACGTTGCGCATGATATGCTCGACGCTGGCAAAGGCCATGTCGACATGCGGCGTGTAATGCATCACCAGCACGATGCCGGTGACGATTTGCAGCGCCAGGCAGAAGGCCAGGACGATGCCCCAGATCCACCACCAGTTCAGGTTCTTGGGGGTGGGGATCATGATGGTGTCATAGATCAGGCCGACGATGGGCAAGCGGCTGTTCAGCCACTTCTCTGCGCCCGTCTTCGGTTCGTAATGGTCGTGCGGAATACCGGCCATGAGCGCGCTTCCTTATCCCAGCTTGATGGTGTTTTCGTCGACGAACTCTGCAACCGGAATGTGCAGGTTCTCGGGCGCGGGACCTTTGCGGATCCGGCCAGAGGTATCGTAGTGCGAGCCGTGGCAGGGGCAGAACCAGCCGTGGAAGTCGCCGGCGCCGTCGCCCAGCGGCACACAGCCCAGATGGGTGCAGACACCCATCATCACCAGCCATTCGCCGTTTTCGTCCAGCGAGCGGTTTTCGTCACCGCCATCACCGCCACCACTCAGGTTGGGGTTGCGGGAGTCGTTGTCGATCAGATCGGACAGATCGACCGCGCGGGCTTCGTCGATCTCGGCCTGGGTGCGGCGGCGGATGAACACCGGCTTGCCCAGGAACTTGACGCTGATCTGGGTGCCGACCTCGACACCGCTGATGTCAACGCGAATCGACGACAGCGCCTGAACATCCGCCGACGGGTTCATCTGGTTGACCAGCGGCCAGACAGCGGCCCCGGTGGTTACGACACCTGCGCCAGCCGTGGCGTAGTAGAGGAAATCTCTGCGGGTGCCTTCGTGATCTTCTGCGTGGGACACGAGGTTTTCTCCGATTCCAGCGCCCGGGTCCGGGCAAACATGCATGTGCACCGCAGATAACTACGGTGACTCAACGCGGGTATCTATCCGGGAGAAATCGGTTCGTCCAGCGGTCATAGGCGCGCAGGACGCCGCAGAACCCAATTCATGTCGCCATGGTGTCACACAATTTCAAGTCCCGTTGATACCGAAACAGGCACCGTTACCCTGCCGGAGGCCGGGTTGCCATCATCGAGGGGCGCGATTCGAAGCCGGCGAACCAGGCGGCCAGCGCCGGGTGCCCCTCCCGCCAGCCACGGGCATCATGCCGCAGGTCCAGATACCCCAGCGCGCAGCCCACCGCGATCTGACCCATGTCGAGCGGGCCGCTCAGATGCGCCATCCACCGCTCTTCCAGCGCGCTGCAAGCGCGGGCGATCTTGTCCCACTGGCTGTCGGTCCAGCTGTCCCAGCGCTTGTCCTCGGGGCGCAGCCGGGCCTCGTATGTTATCAGCAGGGCGGCATCCAGCATCCCGTCGGCCAGGGCCTCCAGCGTCAGCACATCCCAGCGCCGGGCGCCATCGGGATAAAACCCCGCCCCGCCCCGCGCATCCAGATAGGCACAGATGACCCGGCTGTCGAACAGGGTCGGGCCATCGGGCCGCTCGAGCGCGGGCACTTTGGCCAGGGGGTTCTTGCCCACCAGCGCTTCGGCCGGGGCAAGCGGCGTGCCGCCGGCGGTGTCCAGGTCTACGTCATCCAGTTGCCCGGATTCGTGCAGCAGGACCATGACCTTGCGCACATAGGGCGAGGTCGGGCTGTAATAGAGCTTCATCGCATGTTCTCCCTGTTTCTTTGTCCGTGCGGTCTGATCCGCGATCATCTTTAGTGGTATTCCGCGCGCTGCCGGGTTCAAGCCCCCCGCATCAATACGGCCAACGTTTCCAGCTCGGTGCCGATGGTGCTTGCCGCAACCCCCTCGGCCGCACCCATCCGCGCCGCCTCGGGCTTGTTCTGCCCCAGCTTCCAGGTGCCCTGTACATCTGAAACACGCATCCGGCAGGGCACGATCATACGCAACATCCGATCAAACGCACCGGGTGTCATCTTGGCACGGGTCCAGGCGGGCTTGGGCAAGAGCTGCTTCTCGAACCGGGCCGAGAGACGGTCCAGCAGGCCCGGCAACTCGCTCTCGGGCCGCAGATCCAACTCACCCGCCAGATGCACCGCGACATAGTTCCAGGTCGGCACCAGGTCCGCCACCCCGTACCAATCGGGCGAGATATATCCGTCGGGCCCGCTTACGGCGATCCGCGCCGGGAGCGGCGATTTGAGTGCCTGCACGATCGGGTTGGAACGCACCAGATGCAACTCGACCTCGCTGCCATCGCCGGACACCAGAAACGGCACATGGCTGATCAGGGGTGCGCCGTCCACCGCCACGGCCAGCACGCCAAAGCCCCGGTCGCGGGCAAATTCCAGATTACGTGCCACGCTTTCGCCGCGAAATGCCGGGTTGGGATGCATGATGGCCCTCCTGTTGCACCGATTTCGTCTTGCAGCGGCGAACGCTCCTTGGCAAGCTCCGTGTCGTTCTCAGGGCGGGGCGAAATTCCCCACCGGCGGTATGCGGGGCTTGATCCCGCCAGCCCGCGAGCGGCCCCGGCCCACGTCCGGGGTGTCAGCAGATCTGGTGAGAGACCAGAGCCGACGGTTACAGTCCGGATGAAAGAGAACGCACGGCCAGGCCACGCCTCCGCGTGTGCTCGTCCGTTCGTGATCGCCTTGGGTGACGTGTCAAAACACAAGGAGATTACGATGACACACACCCGCTATGCCTTCATCAAGGCCAACTGGCATGCCGATATCGTCGATCGCGCGCTCGAGGGGTTCCTCGAGCTCATCCCGCCGGAACAGGTCGACGTCTACGACGTGCCCGGCGCGTTCGAGATGCCGCTGCTCGCCCGTGACCTTGCCCAGACCGGGCGCTATGCCGCCGTGGCCTGCGCCGCCTTTGTCGTCGACGGCGGCATCTACCGGCACGATTTCGTCGCCCAGGCGGTGGTCGACGGGCTGATGCGCGCGGGGCTCGATACTGGTGTTCCGATCCTGTCGGTCTCGCTGACCCCGCACCAGTACCAGGAAACCGATCACCACAACGCCATCTACCGCGCCCATTTCGTGGACAAGGGACGCGAGGCCGCCCGCGCCGCGCTTCAGATCACCGCGACCCGTTCGAAACTGGCGCAAGCGGCCTGATCTTCATTCCACCACAAATACTCCGGGGGGAGCCTACAAAATTCGACGAATTTTGTAGGCGGGGGCCAGCGCCCCCTTCCCCCCTTCACTCAGCAAACCCCTTGAGGCCGGGGACGCGCCCCGCTAAGCACATCGCGCAAAGGAGCGCCCCCATGTCGATGAACAGTTTTGGCCATCTCTTCCGTGTCACCACCTGGGGTGAAAGCCACGGTCCCGCGCTTGGCGCCACCGTCGACGGCTGCCCGCCCGGCGTGCCCATCGAAGAGGCGATGATCCAGCACTGGCTCGACCGCCGCAAACCCGGCCAGAACAAATACACCACCCAGCGCCGCGAAGCGGATGAGGTCAAGATCCTCTCGGGCGTGTTCGAGGGCCAGACCACCGGCACCCCGGTACAGCTGATGATCGAGAACACCGACCAGCGGTCCAAGGATTACGGGGATATCAAGGACAAGTTCCGCCCCGGCCATGCCGACATCACCTATTTCCAGAAATACGGCATCCGCGACTATCGCGGCGGCGGCCGCAGCTCGGCCCGTGAAACCGCAGCCCGGGTGGCAGCGGGTGGCCTCGCGCGCGAGGCTATTCGCGCCCTGGCCCCCAATGCCCAGATCACCGGTTACATGGTGCAGATGGGACCGCACCGCATCGACCGCGCCCGCTTCGACTGGGCGCAGATCGAGCAGAACCCGTTCTGGGTGCCCGACGCCCAGGCCGCCTCTGACTGGGCAGATTACCTCGACGGGCTGCGCAAATCCGGCAGCTCGGTCGGCGCGGTGATCGAGGTGGTCGCGCGCGGCGTGCCTGCGGGCCTCGGCGCGCCGGTCTATGGCAAGCTCGACACCGATCTGGCCGCCGCGATGATGTCGATCAACGCCGTCAAGGGCGTCGAGATCGGCGAGGGCATGGCGGCCGCCGAACTGACCGGCGAGGCCAATGCCGACGAGATCTTCATGGGCCAGAACGGTCCGCAATACAGCTCGAACCACGCCGGTGGTATCCTAGGCGGCATTTCGACCGGGCAGGACATCGTGGTGCGTTTTGCCGTCAAACCCACATCGTCCATCCTGACCACCCGCAAGACCATCACCAAGTCCGGCGAAGAGACCGAAATCATCACCAAGGGCCGCCACGACCCCTGCGTCGGCATCCGCGCCGTGCCGGTGGGCGAGGCCATGATGGCCTGCGTGATCCTTGACCACCTGCTTTTGCACCGGGGCCAGATCGGGGCCAACCGTGGCCATATCGGCTGACCTGCATCAGGCGCTGCGCGGCATCGTCGCCCAGCGCATGGCGACCGACCCGGCGCATGATCTCGCCCATCTGGACCGGGTCTGGGTCAATGTGCAGGCCATCGCCAGCCCCGGCGCAGACCGGGACGTGCTGCTGGCCGCCAGCTACCTGCACGATCTGGTGAACCTGCCCAAGAACGCGCCCGACCGGCACACCGCCTCGCGCCGCTCGGCCGACGAGGCCGCGCCGATCCTGCGCGACTTGGGCTTTGACGAGGCGCAGATCGCCGCCACCGGCCACGCCATCGCCGCGCACAGCTTTTCCGCCGGGATCTCGCCCGAGAGTGAGGAGGCGCGCATATTGCGCGACGCCGACCGGCTGGATGCGCTTGGCGCCATTGGTATCGCGCGCAACTTCTCGGTCTCCGGCTCGCTGGGCCGGGCGCTTTATGATCCCGCCGATCCCTTCTGTGAACGCCGCACGCCCGACGATGCGCTCTATTCGCTCGATCACTGGCGGGTAAAGCTGCTGTCGCTGCCGCAAGGCATGTTAACCGACAAGGGCCGGGCGCTGGCCGAGGCGCGCATCGCCCTGATGCTGCGCTTCCTCGACGATTTCGCGGCCGAGATCGGCACCCCCCTGCCCGAAGGCTGGACGCGGGGATGAGCCAGATCCTGACCATCACCTTCCCGATCTACGCCGCACTTGCGGTCGGGTTTCTGGTGGTCCGACAGGGTTGGTTCAGCAGTGCCGATATGCGGGTTCTGGGCCGCTACGTGATGGATATCGCCCTGCCCGCGCTCCTCTTCAACGCGGTGGCCAGCCGCGACGTGGCCGAGGTGTTCCACCCCGGCTATATGCTGGCCTTTGCCGCCGCCGGCCTTGCCACTGTCGCGCTCAGCTATCTGTGGTTCACGCTCACGGGCACCGAGGCCCGCCGCCGCGCCGTGGCGGTGATGGGCAGTTCCTGCCCCAATTCCGGCTTTGTCGGCTATCCGGTGATGCTGCTCACCTTTCCCGATCTGGCGGGCGTGATCCTGGCGCTGAACATGCTGGTCGAAAACGTGCTGATCATCCCCGCCTGCCTGATCCTGACGGACATGGCGCGTGGACGCGGTCAGGGCGGCATCGGCCAGCGGATCGCGGGCATCCTCTGGGGCGTTCTGAAGCGCCCGATGGTGATCGGTCTGCTGCTGGGCCTCGCGGTCAGCCTCGCCGGTGTGCCCGTGCCGCAGACCGTGACCCGGCTGATGCAGATGCTGGCCGCCTCCGCCTCGGCGCTGGCGCTTGTGGTGATCGGCGGCTCTCTGGCCGGGCTCAGCTGGAAAGGCAGCCGCTGGCATGCCGTACAGATCTCGGCGCTGAAACTGCTGCTGCACCCGGCGCTGGCCCTTCTGGCGGTCATCCTGGTCGCCGCTATCGGCCTGCCGCTTGATCCCGACATGGGCACCGCGTTGATCCTGTCGGCGGCGATGCCGATGTTCGGCATCTACGCCGTTCTTGCGCAGGAATTGGGGCACGAGGGCATGGCCTCGATCGCCCTGCTCACGGCAACGACGCTGGCCTTCTTTACCCTCTCCGGCCTGCTCTGGTGGCTGACCTGATCAGCGCCAGGCGGCAGGCGACGATCCCAGCTCGCAAGCCGCACTGTCCCAGCGCATCTCCGCCCCCTCGACGCTCAGAGCCGGTTTCAGCCGTCGCGCCGGGCCCCAAGATGTCTGCTCGTCCCAATCCGACAGGTCTTCGGGGGTGGAGCCGGTAATCGCCGGACCCTCCTCACCCGTCTCTAGGCCGCAAAGCAGCTCCGCCGTGCGCGCCAGCGACAGCCGCGCCGCAGACACGCCCTCCCCCCGGGCCGCCCGTGCCAGCGCCGTCAGGACCGCCGCCGCCATCAAATACCCCGTCGCATGGTCCAGCGCCTGCACCGGCAGCGGATGCGGCTGGTCGGCCCCGGCCCAGCCCATGCCCGCCTCGGCTATGCCGCAACTCATCTGCACCAGCGAATCAAATCCGCGCCGCCCGGCCCAGGGCCCGGTCCAGCCATAGGCGCAAAGGCTCACCTCGATCAGGTTCGGCGCCAGCGCCAAGCGCCGTTCGGGCGAACACAGCGCATCCAGCGCGCCGGGCCGATAGCCATGCACTAGCACATCCGCCCCCGCCAGCAGCGCCTCGAACCGGGCCCGGTCGGCGGCCTGTTTCAAATCCAGATGGGCGCAGGTCTTGCCTAGCGTCACATCCGGCACCACCCCCGGTTCCGACCAGCTTGGCGGGTCGATGCGCAGCACCTCGGCCCCGTATCCGGCCAGCGTCCGCGTCGCCACCGGCCCTGCCAGCACCCGCGTCAGGTCGAGCACCCTCAGCCCCGCCAGCGGCCGCGCCCGCGTGCCGCCGAAATCGCGTAAGACGCCCGCGCGCGTCGCCCAATGCACCAGCGGTTCCGCCGCCACCGCCGCCCCCTGCGGATGCGCCAGCCAGGCCGCCCGGCTGCGCATCGCCGCCGCTGCTCCGCCCGCACCGACAATGGCCGCTTCCAACGTATCGGCCTGCCAGCCGCGCACTGCCTCGGCCACCGTTGCGCGCTCGGCCCCACATCCCAGCACCGAGAGCGCCGCCGCGCGGTGATGGGGCGCGTTGGTATGCAGCTTGATCCAGCCATCCGCCGCCGCATAGTCGCCAGCAATCGCATCCCAGGCGCCGGGCATCTGCCAACCCTGCGGATGGATCGACCAGGAATACCACAGCGAGGCCAAACGCCTGTCGACACTGATCGCCGGACGCGGGCCAAGACCCCTGGCCTCAATCACCGCGCCCAGCGCCGCGCCCACCGCACCAAAGCAGCGGGTTGCCAGATCGGTCACCGCGAACCGGGACGGCCACGTGCCCTCACCCTGAACGTCAAAACCCTGCGGGCCAAAGGCGCTTGCGATCTGATCCATGACGGCAGACTCCCAGACTTGTTTCTGCGTTTGCACAATGGCCGTTACCGTTACCAATAATCAAGCAATTGATCTTTCCCGGGCAAAGGCGCAGGGTCGCGCCATGGCCAAACCCTTAACATCGCATCGACCGATTCTGGCCGTCTCGCTCAAGCTTGGCGCGTTGGTTCTGTTCACCTCGATGTCCGCATTGATCAAGGTGCTGTCCGCCGATTTTCCGGCCGGAGAAATGGTGTTCTTTCGCTCGCTCTTTGCCATTCCGGTGATCATCCTGTGGCTGCTGGCGCGGGGTGAATTGCGTCAGGGCCTGATCGTCAAGAAACCGATGGGCCATTTCTGGCGCGGAGTACTGGGAACCGGTGCCATGGGGCTGACCTTCACCGGTCTGGGCCTGCTTCCCCTGCCCGAGGTCACAGCCATCGGCTATGCCACCCCGATCTTTACCCTGATTCTGGCGGCGCTGATGCTGGGCGAGACGATACGGCTGGTGCGTATCGGCGCTGTGGCGCTAGGGCTGCTCGGGGTTCTGATCATGCTCTGGCCGCGTCTGGGCACCGGCGCCTCGCTGGATCAGGCGGCCACCATCGGCGCGCTCTGCGTGCTGGCGGCCACGGTCGCCCGCGCCTTTGTCCAGATCCATATCCGGCAACTGGTGCAGGTCGATCATGCCGCGGCCATCGTGTTCTACTTCTCGCTGACGGCGACGCTGCTGTCGGGACTGACCGCGTTCTTCGGCTGGGTCACACCGACCCCGGAACAGGCGGCGATCCTGATCCTGACCGGATTGGTGGGCGGGGTGGCGCAGATCCTCGTCACCTCCTCCTACCGCTTTGGCCAGGCCTCGATGCTGGCGCCATACGACTATGCCTCGATGCTGTTCGCCATCATCATCGGCTACATCTGGTTCGACGAATGGCCGACGCTGGTCATGCTGGCCGGCGCCATGCTGGTGATCGCGGGCAACGTGGTGGTGATCTGGCGTGAGCGGCAGCTTGGGTTGGAGCGCGGCAAGGCCCGCTCGGTCACCGACCCCAAAGGCTGACCTTTACCTTTCCGCGCCACGCCCTAGGGTAGCGCGCAACCGGGAAAGGAACACAAATGACCGACGCGCAGGACCACAAGGAAAAGATGAAGGCCGTACAGGCCGAACACCGCAAGAAAGTCTCCGAGGCGGTCGACCCCGGCCGCGGGCTGGTGCTGATCAATACCGGCAAAGGCAAGGGCAAATCCTCGGCCGCCTTCGGCGTGGTGATCCGCGCGCTCGGCTGGGGGCAAAAGGTTGCCGTGGTCCAGTTCATCAAGGGCAAGTGGAAGACCGGCGAGCGCCGCTTTTTCGAGGAACACAACCTGGTGACCTGGCACACGATGGGCGAGGGCTTCACCTGGGACACCCAGGATCGCGACCGCGACATCGCCGCCGCCACAGCCGCCTTTGGCAAGGCGCGCGAGCTGATGGAAAGCGGCGACTACGACCTCGTGGTGCTCGACGAGATCAATATCGCGCTGCGCTATGAATACCTCTCGGTCGATACGGTACTCGACGGGCTTCAGGCGCGCTCGGACCGCACCAGCGTGTTCCTGACGGGGCGCGACGCACCGCAGGCGCTGCGCGACTATGCCGATCTGGTGACCGAGATGACGGTCGAGAAACACCCGTTCGAGGCCGGGATCAAGGCGCAACGCGGCGTGGATTTCTGACCCACATGAGCCGGCAGGCCGAAAACCTCAGCGGCAGCCTCTACATGGTGGCCGCCATGGGCGCCTTTGCGCTCGAGGACATGTTCGTCAAATCCGCCACCGCTGTGCTGCCGGTGGGACAGGTGCTGATCCTCTTCGGGCTGGGCGGCATGGGCATCTTTGCCCTGCTGGCCCGCTGGCGGGGCGAGGCCGCGTTTGTCCGCCCCGACCGGACGCTCGCGATCCGCTCGAGCTTCGAGGTGATGGGGCGCATCTGCTATACGCTGGCGCTGGCGCTGACCCCTCTCACCAGCACCTCCGCCATCCTTCAGGCGACACCGCTGGTGGTGGCAATGGGGGCCGCGCTGTTTCTTGGCGAGACGGTGGGCTGGCGGCGCTGGGTGGCGATCCTGATCGGGCTCGCGGGCGTGCTGCTGATCCTGCGTCCCGGGATGCAGGGCTTCGTGCCCGCCTCGATCTTTGCCGTGCTCGGCATGATCGGCTTTGCCGGGCGCGACCTGGCCACCCGCGCCGCGCGGCCCCGGCTGAGCAACGCGCAACTGGGCGTCTACGGCTTTGGCGCGCTGGTGGTCTCGGGCGTGCTGGCTCTGGTCTGGACCGGCGGCGCAACCCTGCCCGATGCCCATACTGCACTGCAACTGGGCGCCGCGATCCTGTTCGGTGTACTGGCCTATGAATGCCTGACCCGTGCGATGCGACGGGGTGAAATCTCGGTGATCGCACCGTTCCGCTATTCGCGACTGGTCTTTGCCATGATCCTCGGGATTGTCGTGTTCGGCGAAACCCCGGACGCCGCCACCTGGATCGGCAGCGCCATCATCGTCGCAGGCGGCATCTACAACATTCTGCGCGAGGGCCGCTCCAGACGCTGACTGGCCCCAACGGGGCCAGCCGCAGAATTTCGCAGAAATTCTGTCTCCAGAAAATTTTCAATTTTCTGACCCGTGGCAAACGTCAGATTGCCGACAGAACCGGGTCGAGCGTGACCGACCACAGCTCGGTATTGCCGCGATCCATCAGGCGGACCTTCATCTGCTGGCTGGCCGCGTCGATATCCACGAGACCAAAGAACTGCAGACCCATGCTGGGCGGCAGGTTCACCCCCTGCTCCGGCGTCGGTGCCTTAACGAACTTCACCTCGGGGCCAAAGGTCCGGTCCAGATCGTTGGGGCCGAAGGTCCCGGCATGCAGCGGGCCCGAGACAAATTCCCAGAACGGATCGAAGTCCTGGAACTGCGCCCTCTCCGGACTGTAGTGATGCGCGGCGGTGTAATGCACATCGGCCGTGAACCAGACCGTGTTGCGCACGCCCGCGCTCTTGATGAAGCGCAGGAGATCGGCGATCTCCAGCTCGCGCCCCTTGGCGGGGCCGTGATCGCCGTTCGAGATCGCCTCGGCGCCTGCCTTTTCCTTCCAGTTATCCCAGACAATCAGCCCGATGGGCATGTCCGAGGCGATCACCTTCCAGGTCGCGGTCGAGGCTGCCAGTTCCCGCTTGATCCAGGCCAGTTGCTCCGCCCCCAGAATGCGGCTCTGATCGGTGATCTCGTCCTCCATCGAGGCACCGTTCGGGCCGCGATAGCTGCGCAGGTCAAGGAAGAACACATCCAGCATCGGGCCATAGGATATCTTGCGATAGACCCGGCCCGGCTCGGCAGGCGTAATCCTGAGCGGCGTCATCTCGTGGAAGGCCCGCGCAGCACGGCTTTGCAGCACATGCACCGATTTCTCGGTATAGCGGTCGTCGGCGCTCAGGTCCTTGGCGTCCGACCAGTTGTTGACCACCTCGTGATCGTCCCACTGGAAAAACGTCGGGCAAAGCGCGTTCATCGCCTGCACATGTTCGTCCATCAGGTTGTATTTCCACTGGCCACGGAACTCGGCCAGCGTCTCGGCCACCTTGCGCTTTTCGTCGATCAGGGTGGTGTTCTTCCAGATCACCGCGCCGTCCTTTTCGACCTCGTCCTTCATCGGGCCATCGGCATAGATCGTGTCACCGGAATGGATAAAGAAATCGGGCTGGTGCTGCGCCATCGTGGCATAGGTGCGCATGCCCTCGTCGTCGATGCCCCAGCCCTGGCCGGCGGTATCACCCGACCAGGCAAAGCGGATGTCGCGCCGGGCGGTCGGCGCTGTACGGAACCGTCCCATGAGGGGTTCGGACACCGCGCTGATATCGTCCAGATCGGCGGCGACAAAGCGATAGAACACCTCCTGATCGGCGGGCAGGTTATCGACCAGCCGCTTGACGGCAAAATCGCTCTCAGGCGTGGCGAACATCGGCGACAGGCGGCGCGCGTCGGCAAAGCTCTCGGTGCTCGACACTTCCATCATCACCTTTGCCGGGCGGTCGGTGCGGGTCCAGATCATGCCCGACATGGTGTCGACGTCACCGGACTGCACCCCATGGGTAAAGACCGGGCGCGAGGCGGCGCGGCTGATCGAGGGCATGGCCAGCGTGGCGGTAAAGGCGGTGCCGCCCGCCAGAAAGGCCCGGCGCGAGGGGCGAAGAAGTCGTGTCATGCGAATGCTCTCCTGTCTGGCGGCCGGAGGGTCCGGTCCGCGCGATTGGTAGGGCGCATGAGAGCCGCGGGTTTGTAAAACCCGCGGCTCAGATTCTTGAACTTCTCACGATGTTATTGTGACGGAACGCTCCCGTCACAGTGTATTTGTGACGGAACGCTCCCGTCACCGGTTTACATTGCCGGTTTCTGCTCGGGCGTGCTCAGCGAGATCACGGTCACCACTGCCGCGCCGTTGACCCAGTAAAACAACGCATCCAGCCCCGAAAAGCCGAACAGGCTGGGCGCCAGCAGGAACACGATGCCGACGGTCAGGTCGACGGCCAGATGGAATTTGTAAGGCAGGACGCGCCAGACGCCCAGATGGTGGTCGGTCAGCAGGGTCAGCACAAAGGCGGCGAAACCGGTGATCACCGACAGCCACAGCGCCATCGGGTTCTCGGCGCCAAGGCCCAGGATCACGGGCAGGCCCATCAGGGCCAGCGCCACGGGATAGTCGAGATAGGCATGCACGGTACGTGTCACGAAACGAATAGACATGATTGGGGTCCTTATCAGGTTGGTTGAACCGCCCGACGGCGGCATGCCCCTGATATGGAGACATTAATGCGAACGCTGAATGACCCAAAGTTCGGGAATTAGGTCAGATCGTTCAAGATGCGGCCAATGCCTGTCGTTTCGCACTCTCAAACTGCTGCCGATAGGCCGCCGGAGACACCCCAAGCTGCTTGCGGAACACCCGGCTGAACGCCGCTTCCGAGGCATAGCCGGCCAGTTCGGCGGCATCGGCCACGCTCAACCGGCTGTCGACCAGCCCCTCGCAGGCGATCTGCATCCGCCACGAGGTCAGGTATTGCATCGGGGTCATGCCCATCTTGGCGGCGAAATGCTGAGCAAAGCCGGTGCGCGACTGGCCCGCGATCCGGGCCAGCCCCTCGACCGTCCAATCCTTGGCGGGTTCGCGGTGAAAGGCGCTCAGCGCCCGCGACAGGTTGGGATCGGCGAACCCAGCCAGCGCCCCGTCATCCGGGCTAACCGTTTCCAGATGTGCGCGGATCGCCTGAGCAAACAGCGCCTCGGTCATCTTCAGCGCGATCAGGTCGCTGCCCATCCGATCGCGCCCCGCCTCGGCCGCGATCACCCGCAAAGTTGCCTCCAGCCAGACGCCACGCTCCTCGCCGTAATCGCGGATCAGGATATAGGGCGGCAGACGCTCCAACAGCGTATGGCCCGGGCAGGACCGGCCATGCATGCCATAGGTCAGATGCCCGCAGATCAGCTGCGTGTCCTGATCTTCCTCGTCACCGCCATAGACCAGCACCCCCTCGCCGCGATAGCCCGACCGGCTGAGCACCGTATCCAGCGGCAACGCCGAATCGGGGCGCGAATGCTGGCACATTAGCATGTGCTCGGCCCCGTGCGGGATCAGTACCAGATCGCCCTGAGTCAGCCGCAGCGTCTCGTTAGCCGCCGGCACATGCACCATGCATTCCCCGCGATAGGCGAAGTGAAACCGGGCCACGTTCTGATACGAGGGCACGTGCACCCCGAACGGCGGTGTGAACGACGTGCGGAAATACAGCGTCCCCTTCAGGGACAGGCGGGTGAGGATATCGCTGAGCAGGTCCAACATGACGCCAGCATATCCATTTTCCTCGGCTCGTCCAGATAGCTGAACGATCTGCAATATTCTTTGACCTCATGCGCATTCAAAATTCGCAGCATCTCGCTAGGTCAATAGGCACTGAAACCTTTCATGGAGCCTGAACAATGAAAACCCTTACTCTCGCCGCCGCCATCGCCGTCGGTTTTGTCGCGCAATCGGCCTCCGCCGCCGACAAGATGAATGACCTCGAGATTGCACATACCGCATATACCGCCGGTCAACTCGACATCCGCTATGCGCATCTGGCGCTGGCCGTGTCCGACAATGCCGAGGTGCGCGCATTCGCCGAAACCATGATCCGCGACCATACCGCGGTGAACGCGGCCGCCGGCGACCTGATCACCAAGCTGAACGTCACCCCGCAGGACAACGACCTGAGCCGCACGCTGGTCAAGGGCGCTGCCGACAAGCGGGCCGAACTGATATCGCTGAGCGGCAAGGCGTTTGACTGCGCCTATGCCCAGAACGAACTTGGCTACCACCAGGTGGTCAACAAGACGGTCGAAGGCGTGTTCATCCCCGCCGTGACCGTTGAACCGCTCAAGGATCTGCTGTCCGACGCGCTTGTCACCTTCAAGGTGCACGAAGGCCATGCCGAGCAGATGGTGAACGGCCTGCAATGCGGCTAACCCGCAGACAGGTCTGCTTCGGTGCGGGGGGGGCGATCGTGGGTTCCGCCCTTCCCGCATCGGGCTCTACCCCGGTGGTGGTCGATATCCGGTCCTTTGTGTTTGAACCGGCCGAGATCACCATCCGCGCGGGCGAGACGATTGTCTGGATCAACCACGACTTCGCGCCGCATACCGCCACCGATGACGAGGTGAATTGGGATACCGGCGAGTTGGAAAAGGACGCACAAGCCGCGATCCGTTTCGACACACCCGGCACCTATCCCTATTTCTGCGCCTATCATCCCCACATGACCGGGACGGTCATCGTGACCGCCTGAGGCGCGGGGCCGCTATCCGGCCTCGCGCAACCGCGCCGTCAACCGGTGCAGCCGGTCGCGCAGCTCGGCCAGTTCGGCGATATCCGCATCCGCCGCCGCCAGAATACAGTTCGAGATTTCCGCCGCCTCGCCCTCCAGCCCACGGCCCTTGTCGGTCAGCGTCACGATCACGCTGCGCTCATCCTCGGGGTTGCGCGCGCGCCTGATCAGCCCAGCTGCCTCCATCCGTTTCAAAAGCGGCGTCAGCGTGTTCGATTCAAGCTGCAGTTCCGCGCCCAGAGCGCTCACCTTGCGGCCATCCCGCTGCCACAGCGCCACCAGCACCAGGTATTGCGGATAGGTCAGATCGAACCGTGCCAACAACGGACGGTACAGCCGCCCCATCGCGTGATTGGCGGAATAGAGCGAAAAACAAAGCAGTTCGTCGAGGGTCAGGGCGCGGTCCAGCATGCCTCAGACATAGATCGCGCGCGATTATTTCGCAATGCCTTGCATTTTTTGACAGGCACCCCTATTTAAATCGCTCACGATATAATCGCAGCCGATATATGGAGCCCCAAATGACCGTTTCCCCCGTCTATACCGCCCATGCCCGCGCCACCGGCGGCCGCAATGGCCAGGCCCAGGTCGCCGAATCCGGCCTTGACCTGGTGCTTGCCACCCCGCCCGCGATGGGTGGCAATGGCAAGGGCCATAACCCCGAACAGCTGTTCGCCGCCGGCTATGCCGCCTGCTATATCGGTGCGATGCAATTCGCCACGACCCAGGACAAGACGCTGGCCAAGGTGCCCGCCGATATCTCGGTCGATGCCGAGGTCGGCATCGGTCCCCGCGCCGAGGGCGGGTTCGGCCTGACCGTGGCGCTCAAGGTCTCGATGCCCGGCGTCGATGCCGCCGAGGCGCAGCGCATCGCAGATGCGGGCCACGCCATCTGCCCCTATTCCAACGCCACCCGTGGCAACATTGTCGTCACGACCGAGATCGCATGAACGAAAAAGGGCGCCGGAAACCCGGCGCCCCTTCCCAAAAAAATTGGGTCGCAACTTACGCCCGAACCAGCGCCTCGTACTCCGCCGCGATATCGCGCGTCATCTGGCCCACTTCGAACGTGTAGGGACCGATCTGGCCCACCGGGGTGACCTCGGCGGCGGTGCCGGTCAGCCAGCACTGTTCGAACCCTTCCATCTCTTCCGGCTTGATGCGGCGCTCGTGCACGGTGATGCCCTTGTCCTTGAGCATCCCGATCACTGTCTGCCGGGTGATGCCGTTCAGGAAGCAGTCGGCCAGCGGCGTATGCACCTCTCCGTCCTTGACAAAGAACACGTTGGCGCCGGTCGCCTCGGCCACATAACCGCGCCAGTCCATGAACAGCGCATCCGAACAGCCCTTGGCCTCGGCCTTGTGCTTGGAGATGGTGCAGATCATGTAAAGGCCAGCCGCCTTGGCATGCACCGGGATCGTCTCGGGGCTGGGCCGCTTCCACTCGGCGATGTCCAGCTTGGCGCCCTGCATCTTGGCGTCGCCGTAATAGGCGCCCCAGGGCCAGACCGCGATCGCCATCCGCACCGGGTTGCGAGCCGAGGCCACGCCCATGTCCTCGCCCGAGCCACGCCAGACCAGCGCGCGCACATAGGCATCGGTCAGACCACTGGCCTTCAGCGTCTCCTCCTTGGCCGCCTCGATCTGATCGACCGTATAGGGCATCGGCATGTCCAGCGCCTGGGCGCTGGCAACCAGCCGTTCGGAATGCTCGCGGCTTTTGAAAATCTTGCCGTTATAGGCGCGCTCACCTTCGAACACGGACGAGGCATAATGCATGGCATGGGTCAGGATATGCACCTTGGCGTCGCGCCAATCGACCAGCTCCCCATCCATCCAGATCACGCCATCGCGATCGTCATAACTCGCCATTGTGTTCCCTCCAGACCAGGCAGTATTTCCGATTATTGCGCCAATAAGTTCCGCACCGGACACTATATTGCGCAAAAACTGCGACTCACTACCTGTTCAGTATTGGAATGTCAACAAGACTGACATAAAGTGATCCTGAACAACAAAGGGGCACACCATGTCCGAGGCACGACCGTCACCGGTCTTTGGGGGTGAAAGCCTGCTGTTTCTGACCGACGAGCAGCTGCGGCAGGGGATCGAGGCGATGTTCTTTGCCTATCGCGGCTTCACCGCCGATCCCGACCGGATCCTGGCCGAGATGGCCTATGGCCGCGCCCATCACCGCGCGATCCACTTCATCAACCGTGCGCCGGGCACCACGGTGAACAACCTGCTGGCCATTCTGGGCGTCACCAAGCAGTCGCTGAACCGGGTGCTGCGCACCCTGATCGCCGACGGGTTGGTCGAAAGCCGGGTCGGCACCCAGGACAAGCGCGAGCGGCATCTGTTCCTGACCGAGGCGGGTGCTGCGCTTGAGGCGAAACTGTCCGACGCGCAGCGCGCCCGAATGCGCGCCGCCTATAAGGAGGCCGGGCCCGAGGCGGTAACCGGCTTTCGCCAGGTGCTAGAGGCGATGATGGACCGCGAGATGCACCGGGCCTATGCCAAGCTGCGGGACAGCGGCTCATGAGTGCATTTGACGCCCATCTGCTGATCGTCGATGACGACGAGCGCATTCGTGATTTGCTCAAGAAATTCCTGATGCGCCACGGGTTCCTTGTCACCGCAGCGCGTGATGCCGAACATGCGCGGCGCATCCTGTCTGGGCTGGATTTCGACCTGATCGTCATGGATGTGATGATGCCGGGCGAGGATGGGGTCAGCCTGACCCGCGCCCTGCGTCAGACCCTGAGCACGCCGATCCTGCTACTGACTGCCCGTGGCGAGACCGAGCACCGGATCGCCGGGCTGGAGGCCGGCGCCGACGATTATCTGGCCAAACCCTTCGAGCCGCGTGAGCTGTTGCTCAGGATCAATGCGATCCTGCGCCGCGTGCCCGACACCAGCGCCCAGGATGCGGCACCCAAATTCCTGCAACTGGGGCCAATCCGCTATGACATCGAGCGCGGCGAGATGTGGCAGGGCGACCAGCTGGTCCGCCTGACCGCCACCGAGAACCAGTTGATGAAGATCTTTGCCGCCCGCCCGGGCGAGGCGATCACCCGCACCAAGCTGGTCGAAGACCTGGGCCGCGATCGGGGCCAGGCGCAGGAACGCGCGGTCGACGTTCAGATCACCCGCCTGCGCCGCAAGATCGAACCCAATCCGAAACAGCCGCGCTATCTGCAGACCGTGCGCGGCGCGGGCTACATGCTGGCGCCGGACTGATCCCCGCCCGCCCAAAGGAACGCCGATGACGACCGCCCTGATCACCCATGCCGACTGCCTGACCCATGTCACGCCGACCGGACACCCCGAGCGGGTGGCCCGCCTGGAACATGTGCTACACGCGCTGGAGCCGCTTGACCTGCGCCGCGTCACCGCGCCGCTGGCCGCCGAAGACGACCTGCTGCGCATCCATCCCGCAGGCTATGTCGCCGATATCCGTGATGCCCGCCCCGACGAGGGATTTGCCCAGATCGACGGCGACACGTTCCTGTCGCCTGGATCGGTCGATGCCGCGTTCCGCGCCGCGGGCGCGGTCGTGCGCGCGGTCGACATGGTGCTGGGCGGCGAGGCGCAGAACGCCTTCTGCGCCATTCGCCCGCCGGGGCATCATGCCGAACGCGAAACCGCGATGGGGTTTTGCCTGTTCGGCAATGCCGCGCTGGCCGCGAAACACGCGCTTGACCATCACGGATTGCGCCGCGTCGCGGTGGTGGATTTCGATGTGCATCACGGCAATGGCACCCAGGACCTTTTGTGGGACGAGGCGCGCGCGCTTCTGATCACCAGCCAGCAGATGCCGCTCTGGCCCGGCTCGGGCCGCCCGGACGAGGACGGCGCGCATGGCCAGATCGTCAACATCCCGCTGGCCCCGGGCACCGGCGGCGCCGAGATGCGCGCGGCCTACATGGCGCAAGCCTTCCCCCGCCTGCGCGCCTTCAAACCAGAACTCATCATCATCTCTGCCGGGTTCGACGCCCATCAGGACGACCCATTGGCCAACCTGAACTGGTCGACCGCAGATTTCGCCTGGCTCACCGCCGAGCTGTGCGCATTGGCGCAAGAGCTGTGTCAGGGCCGTATCGTCTCGACTCTCGAAGGCGGTTATGATCTGAACGCGCTCGCCGCCGCAACGCGCGCGCATGTACAGGAATTGATAAAGGCCGCGACATGACCGAGACCCCCGTCGACCAGATGAGCTTTGAACAGGCGATGAAAGAGCTGGAAACCGTGGTCGGTCAGCTTGAACGCGGCGATGTTGCGCTGGACCAGTCCATCGCGCTTTACGAACGCGGCGCGGCGCTGAAGAAACGCTGCGAGGACGAGTTGAAGCGCGCCGAGGAAAAGGTTGCCGCCATCACGCTCGACAGTAATGGCCAGCCCACCGGGACCAAGCCGGTCGAAGGTCTCTGAGCATGTTCCATGAAAGGCTGGCGCAGGACGCCGCGCTGATCCAGCGCAGTTTCGACACTGTGCTGGGCGCGCTGGAGCCGCTCGACATCACCCGCGCCATGGCCTGGACCACCGAGGGCGGCAAGCGCCTGCGCGGCTTTCTGGTACTGGAAAGCGCCCGGCTGCATGATGTGGACGAGGCCCGCGCAATCTGGCCCGCCACCGCCATCGAGGCGCTGCATGCCTACAGCCTGGTGCATGACGACCTGCCCTGCATGGACGACGACGACCTGCGCCGGGGCCGACCCACCGCCCATGTGAAATGGGACGAGGGCACCGCCGTGCTGGCCGGCGATGCGCTGCATTCGCTGGCGTTTGAGCTCTGCACCCGCCCCGAGGTCGGAACCGCCGAGACCCGCGCCACCCTGGCGCTGACGCTGGCGCAAGCCGCGGGCGCACGCGGCATGGTGCTGGGTCAGGCGCTGGATATCGCCGCTGAAACCGCGCCCAAACCGCTGACGCTGGACCAGATCACCCGGTTGCAAGCGGGCAAGACCGGCGCGCTGATCGAATGGGCCGCCGCCGCCGGTGCCGTGCTGGCTGGGGCCGATCCGGACCCCTTGCGCCAATATGCCCGCGCGCTGGGCCTTGCTTTCCAGATCGCCGACGACATCTTGGATGTCGAGGGCGACGCCGAGAAGGCGGGCAAACGGCTGCAAAAGGACGCGGGCGCGGGCAAGGCGACCTTTGTCTCGCTGCTGGGTCTGGATGCGGCCAAGGCGCGGGCACGCGACCTTGTCGATCAGGGCTGTGCCGCTCTGGACGGTTACGGTGAGCGGGCCGGAACCTTGAAGGAAGCCGCCCGTTTCGTTATTGCCCGCGACAACTGACCCGCAGGGGACACAGCAAGGATCGCCATGTCTGACCGCCCACATACCCCGCTTCTCGACCAGGTGACCCGCCCGGCGGACCTGAAACGGTTCTCGGACGCGCAGCTGACCCAGCTGGCGGGCGAGCTGAGGGCCGAAACCGTCTCGGCCGTCTCGGTCACCGGCGGCCATCTGGGCGCGGGCCTTGGCGTGGTGGAACTGACCGTGGCGCTGCATGCGGTGTTCGACACCCCGCGCGACAAGGTGATCTGGGACGTCGGCCACCAATGCTATCCGCACAAGATCCTGACCGAACGCCGCGACCGCATCCGCACCCTGCGGATGAAGGACGGTCTGTCGGGCTTCACCAAGCGCTCCGAGTCGCCCTATGACCCGTTCGGCGCCGCCCATAGCTCCACCTCGATCAGTGCAGCACTCGGGTTCGCCGTCGCCCGCGATCTGGGCGGGGTGACGCCCGAAGGGTTGGGCGACGCCATCGCCGTGATCGGCGACGGCTCGATGTCGGCCGGCATGGCGTTTGAGGCGATGAACAACGCGGGTCACCTGAAAAAGCGCCTGATCGTCATCCTGAACGACAACGAGATGTCGATCGCCCCACCGGTCGGCGCGCTGTCGAACTATCTCTCTCGCCTCTATGCCGAAGAACCGTTTCAGGAGCTGAAAGCCGCCGCCAAGGGCGCGGTCTCGCTCCTGCCCGAACCCTTCCGCGAAGGTGCCAAGCGCGCCAAGGAAATGCTCAAGGGCATGGCCGTCGGCGGCACATTGTTCGAGGAGCTGGGTTTTTCCTATATCGGCCCCATCGACGGGCATGACATGGGCCAACTTCTGCCGGTCCTGCGCACCGTCAAGGCTCGCGCCACCGGCCCGATCCTGCTGCATGTGCTGACGAAAAAGGGCAAGGGCTATGCCCCTGCCGAACGCGCGCGCGACCGCGGCCATGCCACCGCCAAATTCGACGTGGTCACGGGCGAGCAGAAAAAGGCCCCCTCGAACGCGCCCTCCTACACTGCGGTCTTTGGCAAGGCGCTGGTCGATCAGGCCGCCCGCGACGACAAGATCGTCGCCGTCACCGCCGCGATGCCTGATGGCACCGGGCTGAACCTCTTTGCCGAACGCTACCCCTCGCGCTGTTTCGATGTGGGCATCGCCGAACAGCATGGCGTGACCTTCTCCGCCGCGCTGGCTGCGGGCGGGCTGAAACCCTTCTGCGCGATGTATTCGACCTTCCTGCAACGCGGCTACGATCAGGTCGTGCATGACGTGGCAATCCAGCGCCTGCCGGTCCGTTTCGCCATCGACCGCGCCGGTCTGGTCGGCGCCGACGGCGCCACCCATGCGGGCAGTTTCGACATTGCCTACCTCGCCAACCTGCCCGGCATGGTGGTCATGGCCGCCGCCGACGAGGCCGAACTGGTGCACATGGTCGCCACCGCCGCCGCGCATGATGACGGTCCGATCGCCTTCCGCTATCCGCGCGGCGAGGGCGTGGGGGTCGAAATGCCCGAACTGGGCAAGGTTCTGGAAATCGGCAAGGGCCGGATGATCCAGAAGGGCGCTCGCGTCGCGCTCCTCTCCTTCGGCACCCGGTTGACCGAGGTGCAAAAGGCCGCCGAGGCGCTGGCCGCCCGTGGCATTACCCCCACCATCGCCGACGCCCGTTTTGCAAAACCGCTCGACCGCGACCTGATCCTGAACCTGGCTCACGACCACGAGGCGCTGATCACCATCGAGGAAGGCGCCGTGGGCGGCTTCGGCAGCCATGTGGCGCAGCTTCTGGCGGATGAGGGCGTGTTCGACCACGGGCTGAAATTCCGCTCTATGGTGCTGCCGGACATCTTCATCGACCAATCCAGCCCGGCCGACATGTATGCCGTTGCGGGCATGAACGCCCCCCAGATCGAAGCCAAAGTGCTTGATGTGCTTGGTATCGGGCGTATCGGCGAAAAGCGCGCCTGACCCAGACATTAGTAAGCGGCCGGTGAAACCTGACGCTTACGACATTGGGTCAACTGTTACCTGACGCAGGTACCGATGCGCGCCTGCGGCACGCACGAATGCAGAAGACAACGCGACATGTATGCGTTTCTGGCTGTTTGTTTTTTTGAGTAGTTTTTGATCGTTGTAGAGAGG
>Ga0157387_13497_pt1 | contig 24492 bp, 20 predicted proteins | sample T8_LowC_AmetaT_FD_116788 | JGI IMG/M metagenome (GOLD analysis project Ga0157387, IMG submission 116788) | Metatranscriptome of Roseovarius nubinhibens ISM and Alexandrium tamarense co-culture from University of Georgia, USA - T8_LowC_A metaT... ... | reverse complement strand
TGTCCACGACCGGTTCTGCCCAGGACGGCGTGGAAAAGGCAAATGCCGCCGACGCGGCGGCCATCATGACCCGGCGGGTCAGGTTCGTTTTCATCATTGTATCCTCCCGTTTGACAAAGTGCGTTTCGCTTGCCCATGTGAAAGGAAAGCCACGCGAAGCTGACACCAACCTGTCGCATCCGGTTGAAAAGGAGAGGCAAGACATGCGGTTCCTGTTGGTCGAAGACAATCAGAGTCTGGCTTCGGCCATCCTCGACCGGCTGCGTCTGGACGGACATGTGGTGGATCACGCGGCGAATATTTCCTTGGCTGAAGAATTTGTGATCACAACGGATTACGATTTGATTTTGCTGGATATTATGCTGCCTGATGGGGATGGCCGCAGTTTTCTCAAGATGCAGCGCGATCACCGCAGCGAAACACCGGTGATCGTGTTGACCGCGCGGTCCGAGGTCTCGGACAGGGTTGGCGTTCTTGACCTTGGTGCTGACGACTATCTGACCAAACCTTTCGACTTTTCCGAGCTGGAGGCGCGCTGCAGGGCGGTTTTGCGGCGGCGGGGCGGGCGTTCGTCGAACCAGAAACGAATCGGTGGGCTGACTTTTGACCCGCTTTCGGGCCTTCTGGAGGTCTGCGGACTCGAGGTGCCCCTGCGGAACAAGGAGTTGCGGCTTCTGGAAATTTTTCTGGCCGCGCCTGACCAGATTTTCTCCAAGGCGCGTCTGGTCGACCGGCTGTTTTCCTATGACGAAGAGGTGTCGGAAAACGCGATCGAGGTTTATGTCGGCCGATTGCGCAAGAAAATTGCCGGCTCCGGCGTCGAGATTCAGACGGTTCGGGGATTGGGTTACCGGATACGACTGCAATGAGCGACCGGTTGCGCTCCAGCGGGTCGATCCGGCGCCGGTTGACGATACAGTTGGTGGGCAGCGCGGCGGTGCTGGCGGCGTTGTTGTTTCTGATCGTGCAGACCTTTACCCGCGAACTGGCCGAAGAGACCCATGACCGGATCCTGCTGGCCTCGGCCACGTCGATCATGGATGCGGTCTCGGTCCGGGCGCGCGAAGTGTCGGTCGATCTGCCCTATGCGGCTCTGTCGATGTTGAGCAATGTGAGCGATGACCGGGTGTTCTATCGGGTCGTGCTGGGGGCAGAGACGCTCACCGGTTATGACGATCTGCCGGTGCCCCGACCAGAGCCGCGCGCGATCGGCGCGATGTTCGAAACGCTGGTCTACAAGGGTGAAAGCGTGCGGATGGCAACTACGGTGCGCTGGCTGTCACGCAATGGGGTTTCGACCCCGCTGACCATATCGGTCGCGCAGACCAGGACCGGACAGACAGAGCGGTTGGCCGACCTGACCCGGACGGCGTTGCTGTTGGGTGCGGGTTTCTTTGCCGTGGCGGTTCTATTGGCTGTGTGGACGGCGCAATCCTCGATCCGGCCATTGCGAGAGCTGGCGGGCATGGTGTCGCGCCGGGGGCCGACCGACCTGCGCCCGGTGACACGACCGGTTCCGGCGGAAATGGCACCGCTGGTCCGGTCGCTGAACAGTTTTATCGACCGATTGCGGCTCTCGCTGTCGCGCTCGGAGGATTTTATCGCCGAGGCGGCGCATCGGGTGCGGACCCCGCTGGCGACGGTGCGCACCCAGGCAGAGAATACGCTGCATCGGATCGAGCGGCCCGAAAATCGCAACGCCCTGCGCGAGATGATCCGCGCCATCGACGAAAGCTCGCGCGCGGCGGGGCAGTTGCTGGACCATGCGATGGTAAGCTTTCGCGCCGACAGTCTGGAGCGTACGCCCTTCGATCTGACCGATCTGGTGGCAGAACTGGTGAACCGGTTACGCCCGGTGGCCGATCTCAAGGATATCGAGCTGTTTCTGGAGATATCCGGGCCGCACGTCATGTCCGGCGATCCGATCCTGGTGCAGAACGCGGTGCGCAATCTTCTGGATAACGCAATCAAGTATGCGCCCGAGGAAAGCCGGGTCATTGTCTCGCTGGCAGGCGATGCGACGACACATGTTCTGTGTATCCGCGACGCAGCCGGTGGCTTCCACGAGGACGAGATCGACGGATTGACCGAACGTTTCGTTCGGGGGCGCAATGCCGAAGGTACGGTCGGTTCCGGGCTGGGGCTGACCATTGCGCGTGAAGTGGCCGAGGCCCATGGCGGGCGGCTTGACATTGCCAACACAAAGGATGGAGCCGGCGCATGCGTCTGTCTGCACTTTCCCTCTGCCTGACCCTGTGGGCGGCGATCGCCGGCGCCTTCGAGGTCGAGGAACACGCGCTGTTCGGCGCCGCGGATGGGCGGGTCCTGCGTATCTTGTCGACCACCGACACCCATATTCTGCGGCCGCTGATCGACAGCTTTCTGGACGCACGGCCGGGGGTTGCGGTGGATTACTTGTCGGTCAGCAGCGCCGAGGTGATGCGGGCCATCGTCGACGAAGGAGAGCGGTTCGACCTCGTCCTGTCCTCGGCGATGGATTTGCAGATCAAGCTGGCCAATGACGGTTATACCCGACCTCATCGCTCGGCCTGGACGCCGCTGGTTCCGGACTGGGGCAACTGGCGCGACCATGTCTTTGCCTTTTCGCAAGAGACAGCCTCGGTCGTGTTGTCGCGTGCGGCCTTTGCCGACCAGGACCTGCCGCGTACACGGCAGGACCTGATCGACCTGCTCAGGAGTGACCCGGACAGGTTTCAGGGTCGGGTGGGCACCTATGACGTGGCGGTCAGCGGGCTTGGCTATCTGTTTGCGACCCAGGATGCGCGCACCGCCGAGAGCTATTGGCGGTTGATGGAGGTTCTGGGCGGCTTGCAGGTCAAGCTCTACTGTTGCTCGGGCGAGATGATCGAAGCGGTGGCCGAGGGGCGCATCGACATGGCCTATAACGTTCTGGGCAGCTATGCCCGGGCGCGTACCGATCTGGCAGAGAGCATCCTGGTGATCGAGCCCGAGGAATACACCAACATGATGATGCGCACCGCAGTCATCATGCGCGATGCGGCAGAGCCGGATCTGGCAGGGGCGTTTGCCGATCATCTGATTGCGGCGGCCTGGTCCGACCCGCCGGCGCCGGACTATCCCTTTCCCGGCCCTCCTGCGACAGACCGGCCAGAGGGGGCCTCGCTGCGCCCCATTTCCCTGGGGCCGGGGCTGCTGGTCTTTCTCGACCGGCTCAAACGGCAGCGTTTCCTGGAGGAATGGCGCAACGCCGTCCAGCAAGAGTGATCGCCGCGTGACGTCGCGAAAGTCTGGACAGAGCTCGGGACGCGTCCTTGAGTGACCCAGGCGATATGCGGAGAGCGAGATGACATTCGACTATGTGATCGTCGGCGGTGGCTCGGCAGGATCGGCGCTGGCTGCGCGGCTGAGCGAGGATCCGGGCCGAACCGTCTGCCTGATCGAGGCCGGAGGGCGCGGCGACAGCCTGCTGATACGGGCGCCCGCGGCGGTGGTGGCAATGTTGCCAGGCAGGCCGCGTATCAACAACTGGGCCTATGAAACGGTGCCGCAACCGGGGTTGAACGGGCGCCGTGGTTACCAGCCTCGCGGCAAGGCCTTGGGTGGATCCAGCGCGATCAACGCCATGCTTTATGTGCGCGGTCATCGCCGGGATTACGATGAATGGGCGGAACTGGGCTGCGATGGCTGGTCCTGGGACGAGGTGCTGCCCTATTTCCGCAAATCCGAAAACAACCAGCGCGGCGCCGATCCCATGCATGGCGGCTCCGGTCCGCTGCAGGTGTCCGACCAGCAAAGCCCGCGCCCGATTTCGCGCGCTTTTGTCGAGGCGGGGGCCGCGATGCAAATCCGGCAAAGCGACGATTTCAACACCGGCGATAACGAAGGGATCGGCCTGTATCAGGTGACCCAGTTCCACAAACCCGGCCATCAGGGAGAGCGTTGCTCGGCGGCGCTTGCCTATCTCTACCCGGTGATGGGGCGGCCCAACCTGACCGTGATCACGCGGGCGCATGCGAAACAGGTGCTGTTTGAGGGCAAGCGCGCCATTGGCGTGCGCTATCGCAAGGCCGGGCAAAGCCACACTGCCCGCGCCGCGTGCGAGGTGATCCTGTGCGGCGGCGCCTTCAACTCGCCTCAGATGCTGCAGTTGTCGGGCGTCGGTCGGCCCGAGGATATCGCCCCTCACGGGATCGCGATGGTGCACGAGCTGCCCGGGGTGGGGCAAAACCTTCAGGACCATCTGGATTTCACCCTTGCCTACAAGTCCCGCGATACCGACAATTTCGGCTTGGGGCTTGCCGGGGCGGTGAACCTGTTGCGCCATGCCCGGGCCTGGCGGCGGGACGGATCGGGTATGATCGCGACTCCCTTTGCCGAGGGGGGCGCCTTCTTCAAGACCGACCCAGGCCTGGAGCGACCTGACATTCAGCTGCATTTCGTGATCTCCATCGTCGACGATCACGCCCGCAAGCTGCATATGGGATATGGGTTCAGCTGCCATGTCTGCGTTCTGCGGCCCGGATCGCGCGGAACGGTCTCGCTGGCCTCGGCCGATCCATTGGCAGCGCCGGTCATCGACCCTCAGTTTCTGTCCGATCCCGCCGATCTGAGCGCGCTGATGAAAGGGGTGCGCAAGACCCGCGAAATGATGCGGTCACAACCGCTGTCCGGCTATATCCACAAAGAGCTGTTCATCGACGGTGAGCCGGATGATGCCGGTCTGGAGCAGCATATCCGCGCCCGCGCCGACACCATCTATCACCCGGTGGGCACCTGCCGCATGGGTCGCGACGAGATGGCGGTGGTCGATCCGCAATTGCGGGTGCACGGGGTCGAGGGGCTGCGCGTTGTCGACGCCTCGGTCATGCCGCGGCTGATCGGGGGGAACACCAACGCCCCGACGATCATGATCGCGGAGAAGGCCGCCGACATGATCCGAGCGGCCGCGCAGGCGTGATAATCAGACAATCTTATATGTTATCCCTCTCTTAACGCCTGGACTGATATCCCTGATTTCGGGTGATAATGAAGGTGGTGGAGATGGGTGCGCATACCAATGCGGCGCCAATCATCATCAAGAAGAAGAAATCGGGTGGCGGCGATGGCCACCACGGTGGCGCATGGAAGGTGGCTTATGCCGACTTCGTGACCGCCATGATGGCCTTCTTCATGTTGATGTGGCTGCTGAACGCGACGACTGAAAAACAACGCAAGGGCCTGGCCGACTATTTCTCGGATTCCATTCCGATCAACCCGGTTTCGGGTGGAGGTGACGGCTCCTTTGGCGGCGACAGCATGTTTTCGGAAAACGCGATGGTCACGACCGGGACTGGTGGTGTGAATCGTCGCCGCGCGGATGCGGACCGCTCGCGCGGCTCGACCGGGGTCGACCGGCAGGGTGGCGAGGGAGAGCCGCTTGAAGAGTTCAAGACGCTCGAGGCCGCCTTGCAGGGCCGGGGCGGGGAAAGCCTGGTTTCCGAACAATTGCGCAAGCATATCGTGACGCGGGTGACCGATGAGGGATTGATCGTCGAACTGATCTCGACGGACGAATCGCCCCTGTTCGAAACCAATTCCGACCGTCCAACCCAATTGATGAAGGAACTGGCCAAGGTGGTTGTCCGTGCCGCGGACATGGTGTCGAACGGGATTGCGGTGGGTGGTCATATCCGGGCGCATCCAGTGGTTCTGGCGCGAAATCCGGTCTGGGAACTGTCCACGGCACGGGCCGAACGGACCCGTGTCCTGTTCGAAGGGTTGGGAATGAAAGAAGAGCGTATTCAGCGCGTTACCGGGCACGCGGATCGCAAGTTGACCGATCCAAATCCGATGGCCGCGCGCAACGACCGGATCGAGATCATCTTTCTGCGGAGTTGAAAAGGCAGAGATAGAAGGAATTTTAGCTGTTAGCGCGGTGTTAAGCGGTCGGGCGTTACCTGTTGCATCAGTTTTACGTGATGCAGCAGAAAGGCGTATCCATGACCATTTCATCTTCGCTCAACGCCGGGGTGGCGGCGCTGTCCGCAAATGCCAGCCGTCTGGCGACGATCTCGGACAATATCGCGAATTCGTCGACCTATGGGTACAAGCGGGTTGAAACGGACTTCCACGCGTTGGTGAATGCCAGCGGGCGTGGCAAGTATACCGCAGGGGGGGTCCGTACCACCACGCAACGTCTGATCGATCAGCGCGGTTCGCTGGTGTCCACATCGAATTCGACCGACCTAGCCGTGCGGGGGCGGGGGATGCTGCCGGTGATGCGCAGCTCGCAACTGGCATTGCCCCAGCAGGACATGCTGCTGGCGACCACAGGATCGTTCCGCACCGACGACGAGGGTTATCTGAAATCCGAGGCGGGTCTGGTGTTGATGGGCTGGCGGGCCAATCCTGATGGTTCCATCCCAAACTTGCCGCGCGATACGTCGGACGGGCTGGTGCCGGTGCAGCTGAGCGTCAATCAGCTGTCGGGGGCCCCAACAACCGAGATGGTGCTGCGGATGAACCTGCCCGCGACCGCGACCGAGGCTGGCTCGGCAGGCGATACGCAACCCCTGTCGGTCGAGTATTTTGATAACCTGGGCAAGTCCGAGAACGTGCAAATCGAACTGGTTCCCACTGTACCGGCGACCGGGGAAAGCAATGAATGGACGATGATCCTGCGCGATACCGCCTCTGGGGGGGCCGTCGTCGGGGAATACACGCTGACCTTTTCCGACGCGCGAACCGATGGCGGTACGCTGGCATCCGTGACTGCAACGACCGGTGGCGCCTATGACGCGACAACGGGATCGGTGGTGATCAACGTCGCTGGCGGCCCCATGGAGATCAATATCGGCCAACTCGGCGCCTCGGATGGCATCACGCAACTGTCTGACACTTTTGCGCCGGTTTCGATTACCAAGGATGGCACCGCGGTCGGCACGATGAGCCGGGTCGAAGTGGACGAGAACGGTTTTGTCTACGCCTTCTTCGATAATGGCGTCAGCCGCAGGGTGTTCCAGATTCCGCTGGTGGACATGCCCAACCCGAACGGGCTGGTTGCGCTGGACAGCCAGACCTATGAACCTTCGCGTGAAAGCGGCACCTTCTTTCTCTGGGATGCGGGCGATGGCCCGACCGGTGATCTGGTGTCCTTTGCCCGCGAGGAATCGACCACCGATGTGGCGACCGAGCTAACCGCGATGATCCAGACCCAGCGCGCATATTCGTCGAGTGCCAAGGTCATTCAGACCGTGGACGAGATGTTGCAAGAGACAACCAACATCAAGCGTTAACCCGTCATCAGCCAGCATCCTGATCAAGGAGGATTGCCATGACCATCTCGGCCGCACTCAATTCGGCCCTCAGTGGGTTGACCGCGGCAAGCCGTGCAACGGGGGTCGCGTCAGACAATATCGCAAACGCGCTCACACCGGGCTATGCCAGGCGGTCGCTGGAAGTGGCTGGCAACACGATCGGAGGGGCAGGGGTCCGCATTCTCGGAGTGGTCCGCAATTCGGATCCTGTGTTGCTCGCCAGTCGACGGGGTGCCGACGCTGCGCAGGGATATGCGGACGGTGTCTCTGGATTTCATACCCGCATGGCGCGCCTGGTCGGAAACGTCAACGATCCCCGGTCGGTGCCCAATCTGATTGCCGAGTTCGAAAGCAGCCTGATCGCCGCAGCAAGCACACCGTCGGTCCAAACCCGCCTCGACGCCGTCGCAACCGCCGCCTCGGAGCTGGCTACGGCACTCAATGCGGCCTCCAACGGGCTGCGCGAGGCCCGAAACGATGCGGATCGAAGCATCGGCCAACAGGTCGACCGTCTCAATACCGTGTTGCAGAATGTCGAAACGCTCAATGGGCGCATCCAGTCGGTCAAGCTTTCCGGTGGGGATTCCGCGCCTCTCCTCGATCAGCGGCAGAAGTTGATCGACGAGGTCAACACTATGATCCCGGTCAACGTGGTCGCGCGTGATCACGGCAGTGTGGCGCTGTTCACAGACGGGGGCGCAATCTTGCTGGATGGCCCGGCGGCGCAGCTGAGCTTTACGCCGACCCTCCAGACCATGCCGCATATGACCCTGGAAAACGGGTTGCTGTCCGGGCTCGAACTCAACGGTATGCCGCTGCGCCTCTCTGGTCCGACCTCGGCCATTCGGGGCGGGTCTCTTGCGGCGGCATTCGAGGTTCGAGACGATCTGGCAATCGAAGCGCAGCAGGACCTGGATGCGGTGGCCCGAGACCTGATCGAAAGGTTCGAGGCACCGGGCCTTGACCCGACCGCAGCGCCGACCGATGCCGGATTGTTTACCGATAATGGCGCGCGATTCTCGGCGAGCGCGCAAACCGGTTTGGCGGGACGGTTGAAACTAAACGCCTCGGTGGATCCAGGCCAGGGCGGGCAGAGCTGGCGCCTGCGCGATGGTCTTGGCGCCGCAGTTCCCGGAGCGGTGGGCAATGCGCAACAGATAAATGCGTTCCATCAAGCGCTGACCGCCACGCGCACACCGTCCGATCCGCGGTTCGGAACCGGTGACATGACCGCCAATCAGGTTGGCGCGGCTCTCTTGTCCCGGGTTGCGCAGAATGAAAGCCTCGCGACCGAACGGCTGACATTTGCATCCGCAAGCCGAACCGAAATGCAGAAACTCGAGCTGGAACAAGGTGTGGATACCGATGTCGAGTTGCAGATGCTGATGCAGATCGAACAGGCCTATGCGGCAAACGCACGCATGATCGAGACGGTTGGCGAGATGATGGACACTTTGCTGAGGTTGTAACTTATGGCTATGAATTCCTTGGGAGATCTAGCACAGAATCTGATGTTGCGCAGCTATGGTGCCCGCATCCGGACTGAGATCAATACCCTGACGCGCGAGTTGAGCACCGGCAAGGTAGCCGATGTTACCAAAAGGCTCAGGGGTGATTTCTCGCATCTTGCCGATATGGATCGATCTTTGCGACGGCTGTCGGCCTTCGCGACCGCAAATGCCGAGACCAGGCTGCTGGCGTCTGCGAGCCAGACAAGTCTTGGTATCGTCGAACAGACGGTCACCGATCTTTCGGATTCCCTGTTGTCGGTATCGCTTTCGAACCAGGCAGTCAGCCATGCGCAAGCGGGCGTGAAGGCCCAGGGTGCACTAGAGACGATGATCTCTGCCCTGAACACATCGGTGGGCGGGCGCAGCCTGTTTGCGGGCGTGGCAACCGATCAGACGGCGCTGGCCTCTGCCGATACTCTGATGGCGGGGTTGCGGTCGGCGCTGACCGGTCTGTCGACGCCCGCCGATATCATGCAGGCTGCGCAGGATTGGTTTGACGACCCCGCAGGTTTCGCGGCAACAGTCTATACCGGATCGGATCAGTCTCTCGGATCGACTCAGGTGTCCGAAGACACCAAGGTGTCGCTAAACAGGCGGGCCGACGATCCGGCCTTTCGCGATGCAATGCGCCTGGCCTCGGTTGCGGCCCTGGCTGAAGATCCGGCCCTTGGCCTGTCTTCGACAACCAAGACCGCATTGTTTGAGCAGATCGGAGTGGGTCTTCTGGGTGCCCGCGACGGGGTGGTCACGCTTCAGGCCGAGATCGGAGATGTAGAGGGTCGGATCGAAAAGGCTGCCACCCGAAACGGAGCAGCAAAGAGCGGTCTCGAACTCGCGCGCGGCGAGTTGTTGAGCGCCGACCCCTATGAGACCGCTATTCGCCTTGAGGCCGTGCAGTTTCAGCTGGAAAGCCTTTACACAACCACCGTGCGCAACTCGCGCCTCTCATTGGTGAATTTCCTCAGATGACCCTGATCCGTTTGCTCGCCTGTCTCCTGTTTCTTCCCTGCCTGGCCCAGGCGGGGGCGGTCCGCCTGAAGGACCTTGTCGAATTTGACGGGGTCAGGGGAAATGACCTGGTCGGATACGGTCTGGTGGTGGGTCTGAACGGGACCGGCGACGGGTTGCGCAACGCACCTTTTACCGAAGAGATCATGTCGAACATCCTTGAACGGCTGGGTGTCAATGTGACGGGCGAGGATTTTCGCCCAAAGAACGTCGCCGCAGTGTTCGTCACCGCCGCTCTGCCCCCCTTCGCGCGGGTCGGCAGTCAGATCGATATCACGGTATCCGCCATCGGCGACTCAAAGAGCCTGCTTGGAGGTACCCTGATCATGACACCGCTGAACGCCGCGGATGGGCAGATCTATGCGGTCGCACAAGGTACCGTGCTGGCCGGCGGCGCCTCGGCCGAAGGTCAGGCGGCTTCGGTGGTGCAGGGGGTGCCGACATCGGGCGTGATCCCCGCTGGTGCCCGGGTAGAGCGGGAGATCGAATTTGATCTGGGGTCCCTAACCCAGCTGCGCCTTGCGCTGCGTGAACCGGATTTCACCACAGCCGGCCGGATCGAGACGGCTGTAAACTCCGCGTTTAACGGCCGGGTCGCGGTGATGCGCGATTCGGGAACTGTAGAATTGGACATCGCGGCCACTCAGGCCAGATCGCCGGCCCATGTGATCGGTCGGATCGAGAACATTCTGGTCGAGCCCGAGCGCAAGGCGCGCGTGGTGGTGGATCAGCGTTCGGGCACCATCGTCATGGGGGCGGACGTGCGCATTTCTCGCGTGGCCGTGTCGCAGGGCAGCCTGACACTGCGGGTCGAGGAAGCGCCGATCGCGGTGCAGCCCAACCCGTTTGCCGACGGGGACACCGTTGTCGTGCCCAGAACCAACGCCGAGATCGAGCAGGAGCCCGGTATCAAGCTGGCCGAGGTACCCGAGAGCGCGTCGCTGTCGGATGTGGTGGCGGGCCTCAATGCGCTGGGTGTGTCACCCCGCGACATGATCGACATTCTGAAAACCATCAAGGCGGCCGGCGCCCTGCACGCAGAGTTCGTCGTGCGCTGACGGCATCCGTAGCGATCAGAACGGCCGGCCCCGTCGAATGGGCCGGCCGTGTCCGTTTGCCCATGCGTCAAAACACAAGTTTTGCATCATGCGCTGCAAACATAATTGCCCCGCCTAGGGGCGGGGCGAAGCAGGCAGGGTGCAATCGAATGATCGTTCAGGGCATGTAGCTGCGAACCAAAGCGCTTGCGATAAGCGACCAGCCATCCGCCAGCACGAAGAAAGCCAGCTTGAAGGGGAGGGACACGGTCGCCGGCGGCACCATCATCATGCCCATCGACATCAACACCGCAGCCACCACCAGATCGATGATCAGGAACGGCAGAAACACCAGAAAACCGATCTGAAACGCGCGCGCGATTTCTGACAGCATGAAGGAGGGAACCAGCACCGAGAGCGGCGCTTCGGGAGTCGCCGTCAGCGCCGCACCGTCAGGCCGCAGATTGGCCATGGCAAAGAACGTATCCGCGTCGAGCCGGGCGGCCATGAAGGCCTTGAACGGCGCGATTGCTTTCTCCAAAGCGGGTTCCAGCGCCAGTTCCTCGGCCATCATCGGAGCGATACCCGTTGTCCAGGCCTCGGTGAACACGGGCTCCATTACGAAATAGGTCAGAAACAGCGCCAGGCTGACGATGAGCATATTGGGAGGCGACTGCTGCAAGCCGATCCCCTGGCGCAGGATCGCCAGAACCGTGACCAGAAACGGGAAGCAGGTGATCATGATAGCCAGCCCGGGGGCCAGGCTGAGCACGGTGATCAACAGGATCAGCTGGATCGTGCGCGCCGATACCGATCCACCCTCTCCCAGCGAAAGGGAGATATCCTGCGCGGCCACCGGCCCGGCAAGCATCGCGCCGGTCAACAAGGTGATCGCGGCCAGAACAGGGGCTGCGCGCCTCATCCCAGGTCGCTGGCCAGATCCGAGATCTCGGTGAGCCGAACCGCGAGCTGTCCCGCCTGTTCGCCGGTCAACTCTTCGAGCTGGCCGCGTGCTACCAGGCGATCGCCAACATAGAGATCGACCGGGTCCTCGACACGTTTGTCGAGGGTCAGCACGGCGTTTTCACCGAGCCCGATCAGATCGCGGATCAGCGGTCGCGCACGCCCGACCGAAACGGTGATCTCGATCGGGACCGAGTTGAACGGGTTCTTTGCCTCGATCGGTTTTTGCGGGTCGCTCATGTCACGATACCTCTTTGGCCTGATGCAGGAAGGAGTCCATCGCATCGCTGATGGAACTCAGCAGGGCGGAACAATCGACGTCGCGCTCGGCCGTCCCCACACGAAGACAGGCCTGTCCCGCGGGAAGCGATGATTCCTCGACAAGCTGGACAGGGAAGGAGAATTCTTCGGAAAGGATCGGCTTGAGCGTGGCGCTGACGCCCGAAGGAACGATCAGAAGCGCCGGTTGCGCAACCTGTTCGCGGGCCATGGATTTGAGCTGTTCGACAATGTGATGCGTATAGCTGCGGTCCATCGTCTGAGGCAGCACCGTGCCGATCAGACTTTTGAACATCGGCTCCAGAGACTGGGTCATCTGGCTCAGCGCCTCGTGATAGGTAAAGGACAGGTCCTCGAGATTGCGGGCCAGAGTGGCGTTCAGCTGACCCTGCTCTTCGGATCGGGCCGAAACCGCATCATCCCAACCAGCGGAATACCCCTGCTCAAAGGCCGTCAGGCGATACTCTTCAAGCGTGTCCTCGTCCATCAGCCGGACCCGGCTGGGGTCCATCAGGTTGATCTCGAAGTCTTCCAGCAGATGCGCGATGGTCATCAGGCTTTCTCCTCATTCTCTTCCAGCCAGCTGCGCAGGATTTCCACGGTCTCTTCCTGCTTGTCGCCGATCATTGCGCGCAGGCGGTCGACGGGCGTTCCGCTGGACCCGACCAGGGCAGGAACGGTGCCGCGTTGTTGGGTAGCTGCGCCGGGTAGTTGGTTTTGCCGCGGGCTGCCGTCATCGATCTCGCCGGTCAGCGCCGGACCGGCGGATTGTGCGCCGCTCTGATTCGGCGGCGGCGCCACTGCCAGAAGCGGCGCGGAAACCGCCGGTTTGGTCAGGATCGGGCGCACGACGAAGAGCCCCAGAACCAGCGTGACCAGGGCCAGCGTGGCCATCTGGATCAACGACATCAGATCGAATGTCAGCCCTTGCAGCATCGAACTGCTCGCCAGGGTGCCTTGCGGTTCCAGATTGGGCAGCTCCATGGATTTCAAGGTGATCACATCACCCCGGTCCTGATTGAAGCCGACCGCCGATTCCACCAGTTCCCGCAGTGCGGCCAGTTCTTCCTCGGGCCGCGGCGTAAACTGGCTGGACCCATCCTGGGCGGCACCCGGCAATCCGTTAACCAGGACCGCGACACTCAACCTTTTGATGGCGCCCGGGGTGCGCAGAATCTCTGTCTCGGTTTCCGAGACCTCGTAATTGACACGCTCACGGGTTGCGCTGGTACTCGAGTTCGATTCGTCACCGACCGCACCGTCCCCATCGGGCAGATTGGAGGCCACCGTCACATCGGTCGTCTGGTTCTTGGAGGCGTCCGAGCGTTCTTCGACATCGGTGCTGATGGCAACGCGGCCATTGGGATCGAACCGGCGTTCACGGATCGATTCCGTCTCGGTCACGGTGTCCAGGCTGACCTCGACAATTGCGTTGCCACGCCCGACTCGTGCTTCGACAAGCCTCAGGACCCGTTCGCGCATCTGTTGTGCGCGATCCTCGGAGGTGCTTGACGTCGGGGTCTCGGGCGTGCCGATCACATTGCCATTGGAATCAACGACCGTAACACCCTCGGCGACCATGCCCGACACCGCCGAGGCGACCAGGTAGCGGATCGCATTTGCCTGCGCTGGTGTCACCTCTGACCCTGATGGAACAACCGAGACAGAGGCTGTTGGTTCGATGCTGCGCTGAAACGGGTTGGAGGAGCTGTTGGCGATATGCACCCGGGCTTGGGCCACATGGGGGCTGGCCACGATGGTGCGGGCCAGCTCGCCCTCCTTCGCCCGCCAATAGGCGGCATCGAACATCTGGGATGTGGTGCCGAATCCACTCAGCGAATCGAGCAGCTCGTAACCCCGGCCACCATTTGCCGGCAACCCTTCGGAGGCCAGCGTCAGGCGCAACTCGTCACGTCGAGCTGCTGGCACATAGATCGAGCCGCCGCGCACCTCGTATGGAACGCCCTGCTGTTCCAGCGAGCGCACGACCTCGCCCGCTGAACCGCTTTCAAGTCCTGCATAAAGCAGCTGCATATTTGGCGACCCGGCCATTCTGGTCAGGCCAAGCACGCCCAGAAACACCACCAAGGCAGCACCGATAACGATGAACTGCTTCTTTTTGTCCAAACTTGCCCAGACACTTCTTATCTGCTGCACGTCTACCTCCGTCTCGCCGACATTCTGCGCGGCGCTCCTCCTGTTTCTCCGATTGGCCTTAACAATCGGTTAGTTCCTGCCGGGCTATTACGGTTACCGAACCAAACACGAGGACGGCATGACCGACGCAACTGCCGATGAGGTCGAACCAGAGAAGAAATCAGGCAAGAAGGGCCTGATTGTTGGGCTAGTTCTGGCGCTTGTCGGGGCGGGCGGCGGTTTCTACGCGACGGTTTCGGGGCTGATTCCCCTGGGCGCTCAACCAGCCGAAGAACATGGAGAGTCGGGCGGAGATCATGGCGCTGTGGTGCCGGATGCCTTGCCCAATGTCGCCTATGTCGACTTGCAGCCGATCATGGTGTCGCTGCTCGGGGAAGGGGGCCAGCGGCACCTGCGGTTTCATGCCCAGCTGGAAGTACCCGAACAATACCTGGCCGATGTCGAGAAGATCAGGCCACGAATCGTCGATGTCCTGAATGGCTACCTGCGTGCGATCGAGATCAGTGATCTCAGCGATCCGCTGGCTCTGACCCGTCTGCGCGGACATATGCAACGCCGGATCAACATCGTTGCGGGTGAGGGGCGCGTGAAGGACGTGCTCGTGATGGAATTCGTGCTGAACTAGGAGAGAGCCTTGGAACTTATTGCGGATATTCTTCTGGTTGCCGGCGCGTTGGGCGCTGGTTTGTATTGTTTCGTTCTCGGTCGGCGATTGAAGCGGTTCAATGACCTCGAAAGAGGGGTCGGCGGTGCGGTTGCGGTGCTGTCCTCTCAGGTCGACGAGCTGAACAGGACGCTCGCGGCCGCGCGCGAGGCGTCAGACAATTCAGGCGCCGCACTGGGAGACTTGACCGGGCGTGCCGAGGCGGTTGCGCAGCGGCTTGAGCTGATGATGGCGTCGATGCATGACGTCGCACCTGCGCAGGAGGTATCGGCGCCGCCCGAAGTGGTCCGGCAAGAACCCAAACCGGCGCGCCCCGATGAGGCGAAACCGGCACCCGCCGGCGTGATGTTCATGCGGCATGACCGGGGCAATAGCGGGACAACGCCATGAAACGCAAGAAGTCCGGAACTGCGGGACGCGGTGGTGCGCTTCTGCTGATTTCAGTGTTCATGATCGGCTCCGCGGTCATCCGCATCGCTCTGGAAGCGGGGCCAGCCCTGGCGCGTGGTGCGGTAGAAGAGCCCGTTTCGGATCTTGCTCGAAAGGACGAGCGCGCTACTCCGGCGGCGGCCGATCTGCACGCGCTTCTCGCCACGCTGCGGCAACGCGAACAGGATCTGGAACAACGGGAATCGCGCGTGATGGAGCGGATGCGGGCGCTGGAGATTGCCGAAGTGGCGATCGACCGAAAGCTGGCCGAATTGACCCAGGCCGAAGAGGCGCTGCGCGAGGCTGTGGCGACAGCCAGTGTCGCTGCGGAAAACGACCTGAGTAAGCTGACCGAGGTTTACGAGAAGATGAAACCCAAGGAATCGGCCGCCCTGTTCGAGGAGATGGACGCCACCTTTGCCGCCGGCTTTCTCGCCCGGATGCGCCCCGAAGCCGCGGCAGACATCATGGCGGGTCTCAGCCCCAAGGTGGCTTACACGATAAGTGTCGTTCTGGCGGGTCGAAATGCAAATGTCCCAACCGAATAACAACGGGAAATTAGGAAACTCCTGCTTGAGTCGAGTCTCAACCGGAAAGAGCGGAGTGCGGAAATGATCGGCATCCTTGGTATCGTTGTCATCTTTGTGATGGTCTTCGGCGGCTATCTCGCGGCCGGTGGCAAGATGACGATCATCCTCAAATCCCTGCCTTTCGAGATGATGATGATCGGTGGCGCAGCGACAGGCGCCTTTCTCATTTCCAACGATATGGGCGGGGTGAAGCATACGCTCAAGGATGTCGGAAAGGTATTCAAGGGCCCGAAATGGAAGCCCGAGGATTATCGGGATCTGCTCTGCCTATTGTTTTCGCTGATCCGGATCGCGCGACAGAATCCTGTCGAGGTCGAGCAGCATATCGAGGATCCGGCGAGTTCTGCGCTGTTCTCCAAATACCCGCGAATCCAGGCCGATCACGAAGCGGTGGACCTGATCTGCGACACCATGCGATCGGCGTCGATGAACTATGACGATCCCCATCAGGTCGAAGAAGTTCTGGAAAAACGGATGGAGGCGAACCTGCATCATGCGATGCATTCCAGCCATGCGCTCCAGACCGTCGCCGACGGCTTGCCCGCCCTGGGGATCGTCGCCGCCGTTTTGGGCGTCATCAAGACAATGGGGTCGATCGACCAGCCGCCCGAGGTTCTTGGCAGACTGATCGGCGGCGCGCTGGTCGGGACGTTTCTGGGGGTGTTCCTCGCCTATGGGCTGGTTGGCCCCTTTGCATCCAAGGTCAAGGCCGTTGTCGAAGAAGACAATCATTTCTATCTGCTGATCAAGGAGGTGCTTGTCGCCAATCTGCACAACCACAACCCGGCGATGTGCATCGAAGTCGGACGACAGAATACGCCCTCTCATATTCGTCCCGGCTTCACCGATTTGGAGCAGGCCCTGAAAGACCTCAAACAGGACGCGGCGTGATGCAGAGGATACTGGCCGTATTCCTTTTGCTCTACCTGGCTTTGCCGGTGGCGGCAGCCGAGGTCGAGGTACGGTCGGGCGAGCATCAGAGTTTCACCCGACTGGTTATGCGCATCCCGAGCCAGACCAAGTGGACCCTTGAAAACAGCACAGGGTCGGCCCGATTGAAAGTCGATCTTCCCGACCTGAAACTGGACTATGGTGAAGTGTTCGACCGTGTGCCGCGCAAGCGGCTTTCGGAGTTGCACCAAGAGAAAGCTGGCGCTCCGCTCGAGTTGCAATTTGCCTGCGATTGCGAAGCGAGAGCCTTTGTTCAAGGTGGTACTTTGCTTGTGATCGACATACGGGACAGGCCCGCAAGTGATCCGCCGCTGGTGCTGCCCCTTGTACCTGAGCGCGTGCTTGCGTCTGGGGACGGAGTTGGCGCCGACCATCCGATCGAGGATCGCGAGGAGGATTCGGGGGTTGCCGTCAACCCCCGGTCCCAACCGTCAGGGGGTGCCAGCCAGCACACCTTTCTGGATTTCTCCGCCCCGATGGCCGGAGAGCGAACGGTGGAAAACAGGCTTTACTCACGCATCATGAGAGGAGTTGATCAGGAAGTTCTGGCTCTCAGCCCTCGAGAGGCGACGGACCCTGATGACCAGATTTCAGCGGCTCAGGCCGCGTTGACCGAAACGCTCGCTGCGGGGTTGGGGTTGCCGAACCTGCGCGTGACGACGGTGGTTGATCGCGACCTGCGTGCTGCGCGCGAGGGAACTGCCAGCCCGACAATTGCGCGCAAGTGTGTTGACGATCAGAAACTGGCGGTCCCGGATTGGGCGGACGATAGCCCTTTCAGTACCCAATACGCGGTCTTGCGAGATGGCCTTTATGGTGAGTTCGACAGGATCAATGCGCAGGCCGCACTGGCACTTGTCCGGTTTTACATTCATTTCGGGTTCGGAGACGAAGCAAAAGTCAATCTGGAGTTGCTGCAACCCGCATCCCCGGATCGTCAACTGCTCGCATCGCTTGCCGCCGCTGTCGAAGGGCGTCCGGCTCCGGTCGACAATCCCTTGGCGGGGCTTCAGGGATGCGACAATGATGCGGCGATGTGGTCGGTACTCAGCGAGAGGCATGCCCCTGAAACAACGAATACAAACGCAGTTCTGCGCAGCTATGGGCGCCTACCCGTGCATTTGCGCGCCTATCTCGGCCCCGTCTTGGGAGAGTATTTGACCGATGCCGGTTTCGTCGACGCGGCTCAGCAATTGGTGCGGGCGGTAGAGCGGAGTGATGAAGGGGACAAGGCGTCCATAGCCGTTGTCGAGGCCAAACTTGCCGGGCTCAAGAACGAGCCGGCTGTTCAGGAGCAGAAGCTGACCGAGGTGATAGAAGACGCGTCCGCTTCGACCCATGCACCGCTCGCCTTGATTGATCTGATCGAAAAGCGCTGGGTCGAGGGCGGTGATGTGACCGAGCAGGAGTTACTGTTGGCCGCGTCATTCGTTCACGAATATCGCCGGTCGGAAATCGGGCCGCAGATACAAACGGCCTATGTGATCGCACAGGCTCTGTCAGCGCAGTTCGACGAGGCGATGAAGACGTTGCTGGATCCGGGCCAGGATCGAAAATCCCAAGTTTGGCGGGAAACGGTCGACCGCATCGTGAAGCGGATCACCTCTCACGGAGATGACATCACATTTTTGCGTCACGTCGCCATGCTTGAAAGCGATCTTTTTCTGTCGGTGAACACTGATACCGTGACGCAGGTGGCGCGGCGATTGAATGATCTGGGTTTTTTTGAGGACGCGCTGCGCTATGCCGACCGACCGCAAGATCGCAAGAGCCGTCCTGCGCGGGTCGAGATCATTGCCCGTGCGACGCTTGGCACCGGTCGTCCGCATCGGGCGTTGCTGGAACTTGAAACAGCCAGTGGTCCCGAGGTAGAGCGCCTACGCGCCCAGGCCATGCGAGAAGCAGGAGCGTTGGAACAGGCAGCAGAGGCATTGACGCGCGCTGGTGATCTGGAGGCGGCGAGCCGGTACCTTTGGTTGGCTGGTGCCGAGGCGCCGATTGATGGCGGCGAAGAAACCCGGTTTGGCGGGATTCACTTGATGGGCCGTGCCCTGCTGGAAGAGCGGGAACCATCCTCGGGAACGCCGCTTGCCGCGGCGCGGGAAATGGTTGACGACAGCGCGCGGGTACGTGACCAGATCGACTCCTTGTTGAATCGTTTGCCGTGACTGAGCCAGTGAGTACAGGCTGGTTGCCGGCAGGGTATCAGGGGTGACGTCACGATTGTGTCCCGTGTCAGCGGCACGCCCCCGTGCGCAGGGATGGGACGAAACCTGTTCGTCGCCAAACCAGACCACTACGACCGCCGGACCATGATCCTATCTGAGATCGAAAGGGCTTGTTGCCAGCCAGAACAACGCCGGTTGACCGTCAAAGCGGAACTGGAAATCTTCTCGACACCCTGAAACCCTTGGCCTCGGACAAAGATCCTTGCGAGGTGTTTCAGGTCAGGATCGATGGCTCTCGATCATCAAACGATGGTTTGACCGATTGGGTCGAACAGAAGATCCATCACATCACAGAAGCGGCTGTCCGGGGCGGTCAGGCCCAGGGTTGCGTCTCGCAGCGCCGAGGCCCGGGCCCGACCAAGGCAGGGCACAGCGAAATCCATGAATTTGTCGGTAAGCTCGTCGCGGGTCATCGGCGCTTCGGGACCGCCACGGGCGTTGATATCGCCCGATTTCAGAACGCGCCCATCGGTGGTGGTGATCTCTACATCTGCCCATCGACCGGCTGGAAACCGGCTGCTGTGGCGGGGGTCTTCGCTTACGGTGATCCTCTGCATGATCTCGGCCACCAGCGGATCGGTCAGGCCGGATCCGGCGACATGTTCGACCCCGATACGCCCATATGCGATCTGGACAGCGACCGGAAAGGGCAGCGCGTATTGCGCGATCGCGGTGGTCGGCGGCAGCCCCTGATAGAGGCAAGCCGCCTGATGAAAGCTGTTCACATGAACTTGCGCAATATCGGCGTGCGACAGCCGGTGATCCAGCATCACCTGCCGTACCCCGTCAATGGCGGCATGCGCCCAGCGACAGATGGGGTAGGGTTTCACATATTGGTGCTGCATTTGCCAGAACCGGCCCAGATCCGCCCAGTAGGGGGCGGCCTCTTCCGCCTCGGCGGTGATGGCCGGCGCGCCGGTGAAACCCCGTTCGGCAAGGATCGCTGCCGACGTGCCGACCAGCGCACCCCAGCCCGAACCGTCATGCAGCATCGTCGGTGTCGCGATCTCGCGCATCATCTGGCTGCGTGGGCCGTGGTATTCGGCGATGCCCATGGCCTGGCGCAGCGTCTCGGGGTCTTGTCCGCGCAGCCGGGCGGCCATTGCTGCGACGCCAAGGCAGTTCCAGGCGCCCGAAGTGTGGTAGTCGCTGACGGTGGCGTGCAGCGCGATACCCGCGCGCCCCGCCACTTCATAGCCGACCGTCACGGCGGCCAGCGCCTCGGGGCCCGAGAGGTCGGGCAGATGCTGCGCCAGCGTTGCCAGGGTAGGGATCACCACCACCCCGATATGACCCTTGGTCGGGTTGTAGCCGTCATGCCCATCGAGATTATCGGTCTGGGTGGCGGCGGCATAGGTCGCCCCGGCAAGGCTGACTGCGCGCCCGTCGAACATCATGCGCGCCTGGTAACGCGGGTCGGCCGACCCATAGAGCAGGGTCGCGGAATCGCGTGCGATCACGCCCGCGTCGAGCGGGCTGGCCGCGGCGATTACCCCGAGCGTGTCGAGCATCATCAGCGCGGCGGCCTCGCGCACCGGGGCGGGGATATCCTCGGACCGGGTGTCGAGTGCAAAGGCGGCGATGCGCCCGAATGTGGGGGACAGGCTGCTTTGCTGCTTTGTCATATGCGTGTTCACGGGCCCTCCTTCGCCCTGTGCGGGCGTCCTCGGGACAAGGCTACCGCGCGGGTCGGCGTGCTGCTCGCGAAAAGATCGACGCCGTGCCCCCTGATTTTGATGTGCAATGTCGGTTTGTGGCCTGTGATGGGGCAGGTCGTGCTTGCCCGCTCCCCCTGCGCTGGCGTTAGATCGGCGTCATGAAACACCTGCCGCATCTGACCTTTCTGCGCTCGTTCGAGGCCGCCGCACGGCATCTGAGCTTTACCGCCGCCTCGGAAGAGCTGCATTGCACTCAGTCAGCGGTCAGCAATCATGTCCGCTCGCTCGAGGAGTTTCTGGGCCGGCCGCTGTTTGTGCGGCTGCCCCGGACCCTTGCGCTGACCGAGTTGGGAGAGGCCTATCTGCCTTCGGTGCGGCGCGCCTTGCAAGAGATCGACATCGCCACCGAGGCGCTGCTGTCGCAGCGGCATCGGCGTGAGGTCGTGGTGTCCTGCCCCACCAGCCTGGCCAGCCTTTGGCTTGCCAGTGTACTGCGTGCGTTTCAACGGGAGCACCCCGAGGTTCAGGTGACGGTTCACGGCACGGTCTGGGCCGATGTCGAGGCCGATGTCTCGGATATTTCGATCACCATTCACCATGTGGACGATATCCCCGAAGGCGCGCTACAGCTTTGGTCCGAGACGCTGGCCCTGGTCTGCGCGCCGGGCTTCGAGGTCGAAGGAGCCCCGCTCACCACCCCGACGCAGCTGGGTCAGGCGCGGCGGATCGAGGTGATGGGGCGCCCGGCCTATTGGGATCTTGTGGCGCAGAACTTTGGCTTGCCGGGGTTCGAGATGGCAGGCGGGCCAAAGACGGATGTCTCGACCCTGGCCGCGGAACTGGCCGCACAGGGGGCCGGCTGTGCCGTGTTGCCCCGCGTTCTGGTGCGCCCCTATCTGGAGCGGGGCGCGCTGGTCGAACCCTTCGCGACCGAGATCGCCAACCCCTGGGCCTATTGCGCCCGGTTCAAGGCGCGCACGCCCGCGCCGTCGGTGCGGCTGTTCCGGTCCTGGTTGCTGGAGGCGGCGGCCCGGGTCGGCGAGGGGGACTAACCCCTCAACCGCGCGCCGGCAGGATCGAAGGGCGGTTCGGCCAGCAGCACCGCCCGGTGCGGTTTGCCAAGGATGAACACCTCCAGCACGTCGCCCGGTTGCGCCACCGCCGGATTGACGAAACCGATGGCCAGCGACTTGCCCACCGAGTAACCATAGGCGCCCGAGGTCACCCGCCCGGCCGGGCGCCCATCGGGGGTAAAGATCGGTTCGCCGCCACTGGCGTCCGCCCCATGCACGGCCTCGATCTCGAAGACCGACAGCACCTCGCGCACCGGGTAGTCCTTGATCTTCAGCCAGGCCGCTTTGTTCAGGAAGTCCTTGTCCGCCTTGATCAGCCGGTCCAGCCCCACCTCCTGTGGCCAGTATTCCGGGCTGTATTCCCGGCCCCAGGAGCCATAGCCCTTTTCGATGCGCAAGGACCCCAGTGCCCGGCTGCCCACCGGCCCGCCGCCGACCTCGCGGGCCGCAGCAATCAGCGCAGTGTAAAGCCGCACCTGATCGCCCTCGGCGCAATGCAGCTCACAGCCCAGATCACCGGTGAAACTGACCCGGATCGCCAGGCAGGCCACCCCCGCCACCTCGATCGTGGCCGAGCGCATGAAAGGAAAGCCCGCGTTCGAGAGATCGGCATTGGTCAGCCGCTGCAACATCTCGCGCGCTCTGGGTCCGGCCACGTTATAGCCCGCAATGCGGTTGGTCGCGACCTCGCATGTGGTGCCCTCGGGCAAATCCACCATGTTGAAGAACCGCTGATGATAACGCTCGGCCATGCCCGAGCCCACCATCATATAGGCATCCTCGCCCGTCATGGTGATGGTGAAATCGCCCGCGATCCCGCCCCGCACGCCGATCAGCGGCGTCAGACAGGATCTGCCCTCGACAGTGGGCACCCGGTTCGCCACCAGCCGGTCCAGCCAGTCGTGCGCACCCGGCCCCTTGATCTCGTAATTGGCAAAGTTCGAGATGTCGATCACGCCCACCTGCTCACGCAACATGCGCGCCTCGCGGCCCACCGGCTCCCACCAGTTCTGGCGGGTGAAGCCCACGGTTTCACTCACGCCCGGCTGGTCCGCAAACCACAGCGGATGCTCCCAGCCACAGTTCATGCCGAACACCGCGCCCATCTGCTGCTGCATTTCATAGGCGGGTCGCACCCGCGCCGGGCGCCCGGCGCTGCGCTCCTCGTTGGGGAAATGGATGGCAAAGCGGTGGGTGTACTGGTCCTGCACCCGCGCCTTGGTGAATGTCTTGTCGGCCCAGTCACCGAACCGCGCCAGGTCCCAGGCGAACATGTCGTTTTGCGGCTCGCCCTCGATCATCCATTGCGCCGCCAACAGGCCCAGACCCCCCGATTGCGAGAAGCCGGGAATGATACCGCCGCAGACGAAATAGTTCCGCAGTTCCGGCACCGGTCCCCACAACGCGCTCGAATCCGGCGACCAGATCATCGGCCCGTTGATCACCCGCTTGACCCCCGCCGTCGCCGCCACCGGCACCCGCTCGGTGGCGCGGATCACGTTTTCCATGATCCGGTCCAGATCGTCGGGGAACAGGTCATGGGCGAAATCCAGCGGCGTGCCGTTTTCGGCCCAGAACTTCATGTCCTTTTCATAGGCGCCGATCAGGAGCCCGTTGCCTTCCTGCCGGAAGTAATACTCGCCGTCCCGGTCCGCGATTGAGGGCAGGCGGCGGCCCAGCGCGGCCACCTCGGGGATCGCCTCGGTCACGAAGTACTGATGCTCGGTCGGTTGCAACGGCAGGGTGATCCCCGCCAGCGCCGCCACCTCGCGCCCCCACAGGCCCGCCGCATTGACCACCCATTGCGTGTGAATGTCGCCCTTCTCGGTGCGCACGATCCAACTGCCATCCGGCTGGGGCTCGGTGCCGATCACCGGGCAGAATCGCTCGATCGTGGCGCCCATGGCGCGGGCTCCGGCGGCATAGGCATAGGTCACGCCCGAGGGGTCCACGTTGCCGCCATCGGGTTCGTACATGATACAGCGGATATCGTCGAACTGCGCCAGCGGATGCAGCTCCTTTGCACGGTCCTTGTCGATCTCGTAGAAATTCAGCCCATAGTACCGCGCCTTGGCCTCTTGCAGCCGAAGCTGGTGTTCGCGCGCCTCGGTCTGCGCGAGGTAAAGCGAGCCCGCCTGGAACACACCGCAGCCTTGACCGGTCTCCTTCTCCAACTCCTTGTACAGGTTCATCGTGTAATGCTGGATACGGGTGACGTTGTTGTTGTCGTGCAGCCCGTGGATGTTTGCGGCCGCATGCCAGGTCGATCCGCTGGTCAGTTCGTCCCTCTCTAGCAGCACGACATCGCGCCAGCCCAGCTTGGCCAGGTGATAAAGGATCGAGCAACCGACAAGGCCACCGCCGATCACAACGGCCTGGGCATGGGTCTTCATGGGGCGGGTCTCCGTTCTGCCTGTGCAGAAACACTAGCCCCAGGCGGCCCGCGCCACCCGCCAAATTTTTGACGGGCAGAGGCCGGATTTTGTTTTGGATGGTCGGGCGCTGATTGCGCGAAACACCGGCCGATGCAGATACGGATGGGATGAATTTCGGTGGCCGGAATCCCGAACTTGGCTAACCCAGGACAGGCGAGAATTCGCCCGGTGCAGAGTCTAGTGCGCTGACCCGTACGGGGGGCAATTCCTTGGGGTCAGGTTCTGGCGCGAT